>Ga0172379_10000586_pt1 | contig 89176 bp, 59 predicted proteins | sample GrowelOW334metaG_FD_119756 | JGI IMG/M metagenome (GOLD analysis project Ga0172379, IMG submission 119756) | Groundwater microbial communities from an aquifer near a municipal landfill in Southern Ontario, Canada - Groundwater well OW334 metaG | ecosystem: Environmental > Aquatic > Deep...
AACAATCACAGGACTTTCTAACTACACTACTTATTACTTCAAGGTAACTGCCGCGGATACAAGTGGAAATGAAAGTGGCTCTGTCTCCGAAGTGAATGCAATGCCGTTCGATCAAACACCGCCTGCCACTCCTCTGGGATTGAACTCAACCGCAGCGGATCAACAAATCTTCCTGAAGTGGAATAAAAATACAGAATCAGATTTCGCACAATATGTTGTTTATCGCGATACGCTTCCAAATCCTTTCATTGGTATCGACACGATCACTGTTGTTACAGATACGAGTTATACGGCACCAGGACTTGTTAATTACAAAACATACTATTTCAGAGTTACTGCTGCAGATACCACTGGCAATGTCAGTGCATATTCGAATCAAACATCAAAATATCCAATCGATCTTACACCGCCGGCAGTTCCGACATCATTAGCGAAGGTGGAAAATGACGGCTCCGTATCACTTACGTGGGATGTAGCGCCAGAATCTGATTTTGGGAAATATCTTGTCTATGGCGGTACGTCACCATTACCGTTTACTGTGATAGACACCGTATCAGCACAGGGAAGTCCCTTCACTACAATCACAGGACTGTCAAACTATACACAATATTATTTCCGTGTTACTGCGGTTGATACAGCAGGGAATGTAAGCGGCTATACTGCAGATGTAGCAGCAATGCCATACGATCAGACACCGCCACCGGCAACAACATTACTTTCGACATATGGAAATAACGGTTCCGTTTCGTTGAAGTGGAATAAATCTGATTCTACCGATGTCGGCACCTACCGCATTTATTATGGAACAGCAAGTCCGGCAAATACTCTTATTGATTCGACAACAGCAATCAACGACACTTCGTTTACACTTTTCGGATTAACAAATGGAACGGTGTATTATTTTATAATAGCGTCAGTCGATACCAACGGTAATGCTGGCGGATTCAGCAATGAACTATTTACAACGCCGGTACTGCCGTTGCTTGGCGCATATAGCAATGATGCCAATACGTCGTTGCTGCTGCATTTTGATGAAACGAGTGGATCGATTGCATCGGATCATTCATTGAATGCAAACTTTGGCAATGCAGCAGGAAGCTCCATTGTTAATGGTAAAATTGGCAAATCAAGATATTTTTCTTCTCTTGGTGATAAAATTACTGTACCTATTAATTCCTCGCTTCAAAACTTCTCTGCGGTAACTGTTGAAGCATGGATTAATATTGCAACAGGAGGGAGCGGTAATCCTAGAATTATTTCCAATGGTTATAACAATGGCTTCGAACTAATCACTAATTCAATTGGAAGAATTGGATTTATAACAAATACTCCTTCTTCTCAATTTTATTCAAGCAGTCAGCTCAATAACGACCAATGGCACCACATAGCATCCATTTATGATGGGTCTACTTCTTCTCTTTATATCGATGGGAAATTAGATACATCACAATCGTTTATTATTTCACTTTCTAATAATAATCAAGCATTAACTATTGCAAACAATTCACAAGATAACAGTGATCAGTATTTTGGCCGTATTGACGAAGTCCGTATTTCCAACATCGCCCGCGATCCATCCACATTCAACCTTCAGTTGCCGCCTGTTAATCTTACCGCACTCGCAACAGGACTGAATATCGATCTCAACTGGTCCAACGGCGGTGGGGGAGTTCCGCTGAAGAAGTATTTCATCTACCGCGGAACAGACTCGACTTCGCTAGCTTTAATCGATTCTACCACAAATACGAGTTTTACGGATAACAGCGGACTCACCGAAGAAATACAATATTTCTATAGAATCACCTCTCAGGATTCAACTGGCTTTGAAGGAGCACAAAGTTTTGCAGCAATGGATACAACGCAGGACTTAGTGGCTCCGAATGCTCCGGTTCTCTATACCGCAAACGCAGGGAACAGTAACATTGATCTGAAATGGTCAACGACTGCAGCGACGGATGTGGTAAAATATCGAATCTACTTGAATTCGATATTGTCGGATTCAACCGCGGTTGATACCGACACAATAAAAACTGTTTCCGGGCTGACCAATAATCTTGCGTATCTTGTTACTGTTTCTGCAGTTGATAATGTTGGGAATGAAAGTGTTCTCTCCAATGGCATGTATGCCACACCGATTGTACCGGTGCTTGGACAATATGCAACTGATGCAAATACATCGTTGATATTGCATTTGAACGAAAATGCCGGATCCATATCCTCAGATCATTCTGGCGAAAATAATTATGGAGCAGTAACCGGAACCACGGTAGCGAATGGCAGATTTGGTAATGCAAGATCGTTCAATGGGACTAGTGATTATATTTCTATCCAAGACGTTACTTCTTTAGAGCCTTCTACGCTTTTCGTTGAAGCGTGGATCTATCCTGCCGATACTACCGGATCCAGAAATATTCTCGCGAAATATTTGACAAATGGATATCAACTGCGACTCATCAATGGTATTCCGGAAATGTGGTTTGATGCGACAAATTCTATTGTCGGGGCGAAAACAGTTCCATTAAATGCATGGTCGCATATATCAGTCAACGCTGCTCCGGGAGTACAAAAACTATATGTGAACGGCGTACTCGTTGCAGAAACGAATCATACCATTAGTGTTGGATCAGCATCAAATCTCTTTATTGGAAGACATAGTGCCGCCCCTCAAGACTATTTTGCCGGCATTATTGACGAAGTCCGCATTTCAAACATCGCCCGCGATCCATCAACATTCAACTTACAATTGCCGCCGGTGAACACAATAGCGTTTGCAACGGGATTAAATATCGATCTGAACTGGGCAAACGGCGGCGGCGGCGTTGCAAATCAAAAGTATTTCATTTACCGCGGTGCTGACTCCACTTCGCTTGCTTTGATCGACTCAACTACCGCTACAAGTTATACCGATAGCAGCGGGCTGACGGAAGAACTGCAATATTTCTATCGTGTTACTTCCCAGGATGCAACCGGTTATGAAGGAGCTCAGAGTTTTGCTGCACAAGATACAACGCAGGATTTAGTTCCGCCGAATGCTCCATCACTATTTACGGCAAATGCCGGGAATAACAGTATTGATCTGCAATGGTCCACTACACTGGCAACGGATGTGGTGAAATATCGCATCTACCTGAATTCTATATTGTATGATTCAACAGCTTCGGATACGGATACGACAAAAACAGTTACTGGTCTTACGAATAATGCAGCATACCTTGTCACTCTCACCGCAGTTGATAATGTTGGGAATGAAAGTTCGATCTCGAATGGTATGTATGCAACACCAACTGCTCCGCAGACTGGTCAATATACCGCTGATGTAAATGCTCCATTATTATTACACTTCAATGAAAACGCAGGCGGTATCGTCTCCGATTATTCTGGTAAAAATAGTTTCGGGACGGCAACGGGCACAACGGTAGGTGCTGGCCGCTTTGGGAATGCAAGGATATTTAACGGCACAAGTGATTATATCACTCTGTCGAATGAAGCTGAATTTGATTTTGCCTCTTCCATATTTACGTTTGACGGTTGGATTAAAACCAATAGTCTCGCAACGAATCAGGTCATTGTTTCGAAATACAATTCTGCTTCCAGCGACTGGTCGTATAGTTTCCTGATCAACCAAACAACTGGAAAATTGGAATTTGTTGTGACGGAAACAGGCGCAATGGCGAATTTTGGCCATCATGTAAGGACTCTTGCTTCCGCTATCACCCCAAATCTCTGGCACCATGTTGCACTGATTGTGAATGGCTCCCAAATATCAATGCTTGTGGATGGTGCTGAGCTCCCAACGGAAACATTCGGAGACGCATACCCGTCGTCGATCTACAATTCATCACAACCGGTGCGCATCGGTGTATCCATTGATGAAACTGCTTCGTTATCTTCTTTCTTCAATGGTGTAATGGATGAAGTGCGATTTTCGAATATTGCCCGCGATCCATCCACATTCAACGTGCAACTGGTTCCGGTAAATACAGTAGCACTTGCGACAGGATTGATAATAGACCTGAACTGGGCGAACGGCGGCGGCGGCGTAGCAAATCAAAAGTATTTCATTTATCGCGGTGCAGACTCCACATCACTCGCATTGATCGACTCGACTACCGCCACAAGTTATACTGATAGCAGCGGGTTGACGGAAGAACTGCAGTACTTCTATCGTATCACATCTCAGGATGTGACTGGATTTGAAGGGGCAAAGAGTTTTGCAGCGCAAGATACAACACAGGATTTGGTGCCGCCGAATGCTCCGACTCTGTATACCGCAAATGCAGGAAACAACAGCATCGATGTTAGCTGGTCCACAACACTTGCCACGGATGTCGTAAAATATCGGATTTATTTGAATGCCGCTCTGTATGATTCGACTGTGCTGGATACAGACACGACAAAAACTATTACCGGGCTTACAAATAACTCTGCCTACAACGTGACAATAACAGCAGTGGATAACGTCGGTAATGAAAGCACGGTTTCAAATAGCTTTTATTCAACTCCAACACCGCCTCAACTCGGTCAATATGCGACAGATGTTAACACACCGCTATTGCTGCATTTCAACGAGAATGTGGGTTCCATTACATCGGATTATTCCGGAAATAATAACTTTGGAACAGCAACAGGTACAGCTATTTCTTCAGGACGATTCGGCAACGCAAGAAACTTTAATGGGACAAGCGATTTTATTAATATTGCAAACAGTTCATCACTAACAATTACAAATCAACTTACCTTGGAAGCGTGGATAAATTTCTCTATCGGAGGGGATCTTAATCCGAGAATAATTCAACGGGGCAGTGATTTTGTATTTTACACAGTCGGTACCGGAGGGAGTCGTCAACTTGGATTCAATTTTGGATCACAAGCTCATGTATCAAAGACATCATTGAACAGTGATAAGTGGTATCATGTCGTCGGGACATATGATGGATCAACTTCACGTATTTACATCAACGGTAAGTTGGATACGGTAAAGAATTATATTGAGAGTATTTCACAGGCAATTCCGATTGAGATAGGAAGAAATCCATTATCAACTAGCGAATATTTTTCCGGCGCAATTGACGAAATTCAAATTTCTAATATTGCCCGCGATCCTTCCACATTCAATCTGCAATTACCGCCGATAAGCACTTCTGCGCTGGCAACAGGATTGAAGATCGATCTCAACTGGGTAAATGGCGGCGGGGGAGTTGCCAATCAAAAATATTTCATTTACCGAGGTGCTGACTCCACATCCCTCGCGTTGATCGACTCGACTACCGCAACAAGTTATACCGATAGCAGCGGATTAACGGAAGAACTGCAATATTTTTATCGCATAACTTCCCAGGATGCGACCGGTTTTGAAGGAGCTCAGAGTTTTGCAGCGCAAGATACAACGCAGGATCTGGTGCCGCCGAATCCGCCGGCATTATACACTGCCATTGCTGGGGATGGCAACATTAACGTGTCATGGTCTACAACACTAGCAATAGATGTTGTGAAGTACAGAATCTATCTAAATGGTATTCTTGCAGATTCGACTTTGCTTGATACAGATACAATCAAAGTTGTTTCAGGGGTAACGAATAATAGTGTGTATTTGGTTACAGTGTCTGCAGTGGATAATGTTGGGAATGAGAGCCTGGTATCAAACGGAATGTATGTTACACCAACAACTTCTCCGCTTGGACAGTATGCCGGCGATGTGAACAATCCACTATTGTTACACTTTAACGAATCCGCTGGCAGCATCCTTTCGGATTATTCCGGTCAGAATAATTACGGTTCCGCAACAGGAACTACTGTCATAACAGGGAGATTTGGTAATGCACGCAGTTTCAATGGTTCAAGTGACTATATCACTATCGCCAATGAATCACAATTCGATTTTGGTTCGGCAATATTCTCATTTGACGGCTGGCTGAACGTAAACAACCTTGCAACCAATCAAGTAATATTCTCAAAATATAATTCTGCATCAGACGATTGGGCGTATCAACTAGCCATTAATCAGTCAACAGGGAAGTTGGAGTTTGTCGTTTCCCAGTTTGGGGCTATGGCAAATTCCGGGCATCACGTTCGGACATTATCTTCCGCTCTCTCCACTGGGACTTGGCATCATGTTGCACTTACGGTTAATGGATCGCAAGTATCGATTTTTGTAGATGGTGCGCAACTTGCAACGGAATCGTTTGGCGATGCATTCCCTTCACCGATATTCAATTCAGCCCAGCCGCTCCGGCTTGGCGCATCCATTAACGGCAGTGCTGCTTTGGCGGATTTCTTTAATGGATCGATGGATGAAGTGAGAATATCGGATATAGCACGGTCACCTTCAGAATTTAATGTGCAATTATTACCGGTCAACCTTACTGCCCTGGCCACAGGATTGGATATTGCGTTGAACTGGTCGAACGGCGGCGGCGGAGTGCCGTTGAAATATTATAAAATCTATGAAGGGAATGATTCCTCCACAGTTGCAGCAGTTGATTCAACAGTCAATCAATTCTTAACACGGACAAACCTGCTGGAAGAAAAAATATATGCATACCGTATCACAGCGGTCGATTCAACCGGATTTGAAGGTGCATTGAGTGTTGCCGCAACTGATACAACCGTTGACCTTATCCCGCCGGATGCTCCGACAAATCTTGCAGCAATTCCGTTGGATGGACAGATCAATCTCGCCTGGGATGTGAACAGTGCAACGGATTTTGCAAAATATTACGTCCGAGCGGGGACGTCGCCATCTCCGTCAACTATTGTTGACACTATTTACTCCATTGGTGCGACGATTGACTCTGTGATGGGATTAACAAATTATACACAATATTATTTCACCGTTTCCGCTGTCGATACCAATGGCAATGAAAGCTTGGTATCCAATGAAGTGGCAGCAATGCCGATCGATTTGACGCCGCCTAATCCTCCTCAATATTTTGTTGCCGATGCATTTGATAGTCAGATTCAGGTTCATTGGAATCCCATCGCCGAATCCGATTTTGGAAAATATCGCATCTATCTTGGCACTTCGCCTGATCCAATAACGTGGATTGATTCTACATTTGCAGTCAATGATACCATCCGCACAATCACCGGGTTGACAAATTATACAACATATTATGTCCACGTGACTGCAATGGATACAAGTGGAAATGAAAGCGGAACGTCGAATAAAGTGACTGCACTGCCGGTAGATTTGACGCCGCCGGGACCGCCGCAAAATCTAATCGCAACCGGGTATGATGGCTACATCAATTTAATGTGGGATGCCAACAGCGAATCGGATTTGGCAAAGTATTATATCTATTCTGACACTGTTGTCTATCCGACAACGTTGATCGATTCCGTCATGGCAGGGGGACCGATCAATCCGCAACCTGGACTGATCAATTATAAAACTTATTATTATCAGGTCGTTGCAATCGATACAAGCGGAAATGTCAGTGATACTTCTAATCTAGCCAGCGCAATGCCGCATGACCTGACACCACCTGCATTGCCGGTGAATGTTGCAGCAACAGCTGGGGATCAACAGGCAACATTGACCTGGAGTCCCAATACAGAATCAGATTTTGCCATGTATTTCGTGTACGGTGATACATTGCCAGATTCACCGATCAGAGTAGATACGCTGTACTCAATTTTGGATACTTCTTCTGTCATTCCTGGACTGATTAATTATAAGACATATTATTTCCACATTACAGCTGTTGATACGAGCGGAAACGAAAGTTACTACATTCCCGAACAGATTGCCCAACCAATCGATTTAACACCGCCGGATCAACAAACGATTATAGCTTCCGCACCAAGCGATAGTTCAGTCAGTTTAACGTGGGATGGCACTGCTGCCGGCGACTTCAAGGTGTATTATATTTATGGCGGGACATCACCAAATCCGACAACAATAGTTGATTCGATTTTTGTCGCCGGTCAAACAACGACAACGATATCAGGATTGAATAACTACACCCAGTACTACTTTATTATTTCTGCTGTTGATACCAATGGAAATGCTGCAGCCGGAAATAATCAAGTATCTGTGATGCCGATCGATTTGACCGCTCCTGCCGCACCTGCTAATCTTATTGCTACGGCGAACGACGGTTCTGTAAGTTTGACTTGGGATATGAGTCCGGAACCGGATTTCGGAAAATATTATATCCGCGGCGGAACGGCTCCCGGCGACACGACAATACTCGATTCGATTTTCATTGCCGGAAATTCATTTACCACGATTTATGGATTAACGAATTATACACAATACTATTTCACCGTAACGACAGTCGATACAAGTAGGAATCAAAGCCTACCATCGAACGAAGCGGGTGCTATTCCATACGATCTGACTCCTCCGACAGTACCTCAAAATGTCGCGGCGTTTGCCGGGGATAGTGCTTTCTCCGTCCAATGGACTCCGAACACCGAAGGGGACTTCAGGAATTATTATGTTTATGTCGATACGATCTCGCCGCCGACCGTATTGATCGATTCAATTTTCAATATCAACGATGCATTGAAAGTATATACGGGATTGAAAAATTATACACCGTATTACATCCAACTTACTGCAGCCGATACCAATGGGAATATAAGCGGACTCAGCACCGAAGTGACCGTAACACCGACGGACAGTACTGCACCATCAACACCAGTTTTACTTTCAGCGACATCCGGTGATACTCAAGTGCTGTTGGTTTGGTCGAGCATTACGAATCCTGATTTCGGGAAATATTTGATTTATGGCGGAACAACAACAGAACCTACAACAATCATCGACAGTACAATGGCGGTCACGGATACTGTAAAAGCAGTATCCGGATTAACTAATACCGTACCCTATTTCTTTAAAGTATCAGCTCAGGATACCAGCGGAAATATCGGGGTGTTAAGCAATGAACTGTCATCAACACCAAATAAAGTATATTCTGTAGATGCATCGTTCTTCGGCAGCGGCACGATGAATCCTATAGGCACTTCATCGGTCATCGAAAATGATAGTTTGGCATATTCATTTATTGCTGATCCAAACTATCATATTGATAGCGTCCTGGTTGATAGTGTGAATATAGGGGTTGTGGGTTCTTATACATTCTACAACGTTACAGCAAATCATACGATTAATGTCTTTTCTTCGATAGATCAGTTCACGATTACTACCGGCATTTCGGGCGGTGGCACAGTAAATCCGCTTGGTATCACGACGCTGAATTTCAATGATTCACTTGTCGTGACAATCTCTCCAAATATCGGACAACATATCGACAGTGTTGTTATCGATGGTACAAACTTCGGAATATTGACGAGCTATACGTTCGACAGTATTGCTGTCAATCATACCCTGGATGCATATCTCAGCTCAGATCAGTCGATGATCATCGCTTCCGCTGGGGCAGGAGGGACGATTACTCCTCCGGATACATCTATCGTCAATTATAGTGATACACTCGCATACACTATAATGTCAAATATCGGATATCACATTGACAGTGTAGTTGTGGATGGTGGGAACCTCGGCTCAATTCCAAATTATTCCTTTGAGAATGTTACTTCTTCGCACACTATAGCGGCGTATTTCTCGATTGATATGTTTACGATTACTCCGACGTCAGTTAATGGATCGATCTTACCGTCAACTGCACTGGCATATCCATTTGGGGATACAGTTGTAGTATCGTTCGGACCCAATGTAAATCATCATTTCGATAGTCTGATAGTCGACGGCTTTGCGGTGATGGATTCTGCGACACAGTATACATTCGCAAATATTTTGGCGAACCATCAAATATCCGCTTATTTCGCGCCTGATACCTTTGCAATATCGGCATCAGTGACGGGGAATGGTACGATTTCAAATCCAGGGATTGTCTACATAAAGTTTAATGATTCCATACAATATGTTGTCAACCCGAATATCGGACATCATCTCGATAGCGTTGTTGTAGATGGTGCAAATGTTGGTGCAACAAGTAATTATACTTTTAGCGCAGTAAGTGATACGCACTCAATTGCGGCATTTATCTCTATTGATCATTTCACATTATCCCCCTCGGCGGTGAACGGAACTATCACTCCCGATACAACCGTAACAGTTTCATATGGAGACACAGTACAGTATACCTTTACGCCGAATGCCGGATACCATATCGATTCGCTGTTGATTGATGGAATTGCAATGACAGATTCCGCATCGAGCTACACGTTCATCGGCGTTACCTCCTCCCATACGATAGTTGCACATAATAGTCTGAACCAATATTCCATCAATCCATCGGCAGTAAATGGAAGCACGCTTCCTTCAGTCGCGACAATGTACAATCATGGCGATACCGCTATTGTGACTCTTGTGCCGCAGGCTAATCATCATTTGGACAGTTTGCTGGTTGATGGTGTGATTGTACAGGACTCTTTAACAAGGTACACGTTCACCGGAATCACTTCTTCGCACTTCATTACTGCATATTTCGGACCGGATACGATTGCGCATAACGCTTTGGTGCATGGGAGTGGAACGATAACACCAGCAGGCACTAGCTATGTGCCATATAATGATTCTTTGCAGTATGTAATCACACCTTCGGTCGGATTCCATATCGATAGCGTCGTTATTAATGGAACGATGAATATTGGCCCCGCCGCATCGTATACGTTCTATAACGTCACGACACCTGGTTCGATCGATGCATACTTCTCCTTGGACGTGTTTACTCTTTCTTCAACGGCAGTTAACGGAACAATCACGCCGAACGGTCCGCTGAACGTCTTGTATGGCGATATAATCACATACACCTTTGCGGCAATGAATGCAGCATATCAGCTTGATTCACTGATTGTTGATAGTGTGGCAATTATTGATTCAACTTCCAGTTATACTTTTGAACATGTCGCTGCACCGCATTCCATTTCAGCCTATTATTCTATCAAAACATATTCCATTACTGTGAACGCAGTAGGAAATGGTACAATTACTCCCGGCAATGTAATCGTTAATTATGGAGACAGTGCCGCGTTTGTGATTCAACCGAACCTTAACCATCACATCGACAGTGTATTGGTGGATGGCTTTAATATCGGAGTTGATACGTCGTACACGTATACCAGTGTGACTGCAAATCATACGCTTGATGCATATTTCAGTATCAATACATTCGACCTGAATGCGTTTGCCTATGGAAATGGAACAATTACACCTTCCGGCATAACGAATGTGCCGCATGGTGATTCGCTCCAGTATATCATAGCACCATCGCCGGGATATCATATTGATAGTGTCGTTATTAACAGCACTGTCAATGCAGGACCCATTTCTTCATACACATTTAATAATGTCACATCCTCGGGATTGATCGAAGCATATTTCTCGATTAATCAATACAGTCTCTTATCTTCCGCGGTCAACGGCAGCATATCACCGGTCGGTTCAAATATATACTCGTATGGCGACACTGTAGCGTTTGTGTTCAATCCGAATGTTGGATATCACTTTGATTCTTTGGTTGTTGACGGGATTCCCACTCTCGACTCTACTGTGCACTATGCATTTGAAGGAATTTCAGGACCGCATTCGTTGACTGCCTATTATTCGATCAATCAGTATTCAATGAATTCGGCTGCGGTGAATGGAAGTATCACGCCAAACGGAACTGTATCGGTGAATCATGGAGACACGCTTGTGTATACATTCTCTCCAGCGACAGGATATCACTTTGATTCGCTGGCGATCAACGGAACAGGAGTAACCGATTCGATCAGTAGTTATACTTTCTTGAATATCATTGCTCCACAAACGATCGATGCATTCTTCTCGCCCGATTCGTTTGCCGTAACCGCATCGGTGTTTGGTAATGGAACTGTAACACCGCCTGGCATCTCGTATGTTCTGTATAATGATTCGCTGCAGTATACAATTGCACCGCTCGCCGGTCACCATATCGACAGCGTCCTTGTCGACGGCATGAATGTCGGCAGTGTTTCGAATTATACACTCTATAATGTAATTGCGGCGCGGAACATTCAGGCATATTTCTCAATTGATACATTTACCATCGCTGCCAATGTCATAGGCAATGGAACAATCAATCCTGCTGGTACGACTGCCTATAATTATGGCACGGATACGACATATACCATCACGCCGGACGTAGACTATCAGATCGACAGCGTTGTTGTGGATGGAGTAAATGCTGGCGCTGTAGCTTCATTTGCATTCAATACGTTGGCATCGAACCGTTCCATTACTGCATATTTCTCCCATATCCCGTATACAATTGTTTCGACAGTTACCGGTTCTGGCATTATTACACCACTTGGAAATACAACGGTAGCATTTGGAGACAGTATTGTTTATAGCATCACTCCGAACGTTGGGCACCATATTGAAGGTGTATTGATTGATGGAATCAATGTGGGGGCAGTGACCAGTTATTCGTTCACGAACGTATCGGCGAATCATACGATTGATTCATATTTTGGCATCGATACGATTCCTGTAATAACAATTACTTCGGCGAACGGAACCGTTTCTCCAATCGATACAAACTATGTCAATTACGGAGACTCACTGGTCTATACAATTGTACCGGATCTAGGATATCATATTGTTGACCTTCTCATCGATGGCAGCCCGATTAGTTCGACTGCTTCTACATACACTCTTGCGAACGTCACCACATCACATACTGTTGAAGGTGTTTTTGCAATCGATACATTTACCATGACTTCAGCTGCTATTGGGACCGGTTCCATTTCACCAGCAGGTTCAATCGTACGAAACTATGGTGATACGAGTTCCTACTCGATCTTTACTGATGCCGCACATCATATTGATAGCGTAGTGGTGGATGGAGCAAATGTCGGTGCGGTAGCGAGCTACGACTTTAACGGAATCGCGGCCAATCATTCCATTACAGCCTATTTCAGTATTAACACGTATCTCTTAACCGCTGCAGCGGAAACGGGTGGAACTATCTCACCGCTGAGTACGGTACGAAATTATGGCGATACATTGACGTTCACCATTGCAACAGATCCAGGAAATATTTTAGATAGTGTTGTTGTCGATGGTAACAATTATGGATCGATCACTTCTCACACATTTGAAAATATTACTGCAGATCACTCGATCAATGCGTACTACTCGTTGATCCCGTATTCAATTATTGCAACGTCCGGGGTGAACGGCACGGTCTCGCCAGTTGATACATCTGTTGTGTACTATGGTGACTCATTGGTATATACGATCACTGCAGATCCGAATTATCATATCTTGTCGGTACTTGCAGACGGCATCAACCAGGGAGCAATATCGTCATATACGTTTACAAATATTTCTACGAATCACACAATCCATGCTGAATTTGCAATCGATACATTCACAATAGCAAGTACTGCAAGCAGTAACGGCAGTATTTCACCGATGGGGAGCACACAATATGTTTATGGTGATTCTGCGGCGTTTGCCATTACACCGAATATCGGATATCATATCACTGATGTAGTGGTGAATGGCAGTTCTGTCGGCGCTCCTGGCACATATACATTCTATGGAATTGCTGCAAATCAAACCATTGATGCCTTCTTTGCGATAGATACATTCAGCATCGTAGCATCTGCAGATATTGGAGGAATAATCGCACCGAGCGGATCAACGATGGTGACTTATGGTGATTCGCTAACGTACACTATGACTCCGAATATTGGATCTATGCTGGATAGCGTCATTGTGGACAACATAAATATCGGCGCTGTTGCCACACATGCGTTCGAAGGAATTACAGCAAATCATTCAATCGAGGCATTTTTCACAATTTCGACATTTACTATTACAGCAACAGCATCTTCTCATGGCGCTATAGCACCAAACGGCGCCACATCGGTGTATTATGACAGTGCATTGGCATATTCAATAACGCCGGATATCGGTTATCATATTAGTGATGTTGTTATTGATGGAGGATCGGTAGGAGCAGTTCCAACATATACATTTACGAATGTCACGGCACCTCATACGATTGACGCATACTTCGCCATTGATACATTCACCATTGCTGTCAATTCATTCGGCAATGGATCGACCACACCAAACGGCACACTGGTGAAGAATTATGGCGACAGCATAACTATTGCATTCACAGCGAATATCGGCCATCATGTTTCGGATGTTATTGTGGACGGCAGCTCAGTCGGAGTCCTTCCAAATTATTCATTTAACGGAATTACGTCGAACCATTCTCTGGATGTGTATTTTGCAATCGATACGTTCACAATCACCTCATCGATCTCAGGCAATGGAACGATAACGCCACTTGGAACAACCATCGTTAACTATAATGACACGCTGCTGTATTCGATCTCTGCAGCGCTCGGCCAGCATATTGATAGTGTTGTCGTCGATGGCAGTAATGTCGGGGCAGTAGCATCATATGCGTTTGAAGGGGTCACAGCAAACCATTCGATCAATGCCTATGTTTCTCCGGACATCTTTGCAATCACGGCAAATGCATACGGTTCTGGTTCGGTTTCTCCTGCAGGATCAACGCAGGTGATGTATGGAGATTCTATTACCTATACCATCGCTGCAACGAACGGACATCATCTGGATAGTATCATCGTCGATGGTGTCAATATTGGTACCACCGCCACATATAGCTTTACGAATGTCACGGCAGCTCATTCGATTAATGCGTATTTCGGAATAAATTATTATTCCTTGACGACAAGTGCGCTAAATGGCACTGTCTCTAAAAATCCAGATACAATCAGTTATGCTTTCGGCACAACGGTTGAATTAACGGCATTCCCGAATAGTGGGTATCACTTTGTCAGTTGGACGGGTGATTCATCGGCGACATTAAATCCGTTTACCATTGTCATGGATGCCAATAAAAATATTACCGCGAATTTTGCGATTGATACATTCATGATTACGGCTACTGCTGAACCGGAGGGGACCATAACTCCTCTTGGAACAACGGTTGTGAATTATGGCGATACACTTTCATATTCCATATCAGCAAATATTGGTGCCGTTATTGACAGTGTGGTGGTCGATGGTTCGAATATAGGGAGTGTCAGTTCATATACATTCTTGACGGTAACAACGAATCATTCGATAGATGTCTATACATCCAAGATCCAATATCCTATAATTGCCTTGGTGTTTGGTAATGGTAGTATTTCACCGTCCGGAACAACGATGGTGAACTATGGCGATTCACTGCAGTACACCATGACGCCAAGTGTTGGTTATCATATTGATAGTGTGATTGCAGCTGGAATGAATATTGGATCGGTCTCTTCATATACATTCTACAATGTAACCGCATCCGATTCCATCAAAACCTATTTCGGACTTAATTACTATACTCTTCTTACATCCGCAGACAGCGGCACAGTTACCCGTGATTTCGATACGACTTTCTATCCGTATGGGTACAATGTAACATTGACAGCAACGCCATTCCTTGGGTATCATTTTAGTACTTGGTCCGGCGACACAGTTGCTTCGGTAAACCCGATAATCATTCCGATGTTCTCGAATAAGAACATAACAGCCCACTTCGCGATTGACACGTTCTTGATCACCTCTTCGGTTGTTGGCAACGGCACGATAACTCCTCTGGGTTCTACTGTTGTGAACTATAATGATTCATTGCAATTCACTATATCGCCCGCTGTGTACCATAAGATAGATAGTGTTCTAATAGATAATGTCAATGTCGGAGTTGACTCGATCTATACTTTCCAAAATATTACTTCCGGACACTCCATCGTTGCATATATAGCACCGATCACTATTACCATTACTTCCATAGCTTCGACAGGCGGCATAGTGGCACCGATGGGCACAAATCAGTTTGTCATGGGATCAAATCAAACATTTATCGTTACCCCTGATTCCGGATATCATATTGACAGTGTTGTCGTTGATGGAGTAAATCAAGGTCCGATAACATCCTATACATTTACTGGTATCACCGCTACTCATACTCTCAGTGCATATTTTACGATCAATTCGTATTCATTAATCGCGGCAGCAATAGGGAATGGAACAATATCACCGGTTGATACAACCATTGCGATCTTCGGAACGAATGTAACGTATTCCATACAACCTGCTCTTCATTATCAAATCGACAGTATTCTTGTAGATGGAGTGCCGGTGGTTGTCGATACGTCGTATGTATTCACGTTTGTCAACGCAAATCATTCAATCGCAGCATATTTTGGCATAGCCCGATATCCGTTGACTGTCACGGCAGTGAATGGTTCGGTGATTAAAAATCCAGATTCTGCAAGTTATGCATACGGAACGGTTGTGACATTGAATGCACTGCCCAATATAGGATATTCGTTTACCGATTGGACCGGAGATACGGCAACAACGGCGAATCCGATTTCCATAACTATGGATAAAGCAAAATCGATCGCCGCGAATTTTGCGATACTAAAGTTTACGATGAATGCATTTGCCGGGCCGAACGGAAGTGTTACACCGGCAGGAGCGACGGTAGTGAACTACGGCGATACACTTATTTATTCGATCACACCGGATTTTGCGTATAAGATCGACAGCGTGATCGTTGATTCGGTGAATATCGGTGCACCGGCATCCGTCACATTCGGCCCCATCACAGCGGACCATTCCATCGCAGCATATTTCTCATTGGCTCCCAACGCATATCCAAACTTTGTAACGTTCTTTACAGATACCACTATCAATGAAGCGCAATTATTGACGTATACTTTCCATGCAGTGGATAGCGATACAGGTGATTTCGTGAGATATATGTTGATAAATGCTCCGCTTGGTATGTCAATCGATTCCGTGAGCGGAGTATTAACGTACCAGCCGACATATTCTGCTGCTGGAGTTTATTCCTTTATCGCCGTTGCAAAAGATTCAAAGAATGCCCGCGATTCACAAACCGTAAACATAACTGTGAACAATGTGAACCGTTTGCCATTCTTCACTGCCACCTTGAATGACACAACTATCAGAAATGATCAACAAATCAATTTCACATATCATGCTATCGATCCGGACAGTGATGTTGTCTCCTTTACAGTGAGTCCTTCTATTGTTGGAGTCACTTTGAATGCGGTTACGGGCCAATTAACATGGACTCCGCTGGAAGCACAGATAGGATCCCATACATTGATGGTCACTGCCAATGACGGCATTGGCGGTTTTGTAACAGATACCGTCAATATTCAAGTGATCTATGCGAATCGTCCTCCGGTATATACAAGCACATTGTCGGACACCTCGATTTTTGAGACGCAGTCTTTGCAGTATCAATACACTGGCACTGATCCGGATGCTGATGCCGTTACATTTGGAATAGTTTCTGCACCCGTAGGATTGACAATTGCCCCGAATGGTACGATGGATTGGACGCCGACATTATTCCAATCGGGTATCCATCCCGTGATTATTAAATTATCAGATTCTGCGCATGTCACACTTGATACAGCATTCATCACTGTGAAAAATTTGAACCGAAAGCCGTTCTTTACCAGCACGCTGTCCGATACAACAATTATCGAAGATACCGTATTGACATTCTCCTATGCTGCGGCAGATTCGGATGGGGAAGCGCTGCAGTTCGGCGTGTTTAATGCGCCTCCAGGACTCACGATGACATCACAGGGTCTTCTGTCATGGAAACCTACCACGGCACAACGCGGCACGTACCAGTTCTTTGTCACAGTTACCGATGGCTGGGCCACTGTGAATGACACTGTGAAAATCACCGTACTCAAGATTAATCATCCTCCGGTGTTCGTTACAACGCTGAACGATACGACAATCAATGAGGATCAATTACTCGACGCAGTATACCAGTTCACTGATATTGATAATGATACATTGAAATTTACGCTGGTGACGGCCATCGACAGTGCACGAATTGTTAATAACACGACGCTCTCCTGGAGACCGACGTTCGATCAATCCGGTGTCTATACGGTAGTTACGTCGTTAACGGACGGCCGTATTGTTCTGTTAGATACGGCAATTATAACCGTTCTGCATGTAAACCGGCCACCGGTCTTTACTGCATTCCTGAACGATACGACGATCCTTGTCGACAGCGTAGTGACAATAAAATATCTAGCGATTGATCCAGACAGTGATGTCGTTCAAATTTCGCTTGTGCAATCACCAACCAATACACTCTTCACAGAAGAGGATAGTCTTTCCTGGACTGCATTGCCGGAGCATATGGATACCAACAATGTATTTATTATGAAAGTGACGGATGGACTATTGGAGGTTTTTGATACGTTGAATGTAATAGCGCTGGGTTATCCGAAATTGGAAATCCTCGATTCGTTGACGGTATTTTCAGCGACGAGTTTAGGCCATTCCAAAAATATGACAGCGCGATTCAGGAATTATGGTTACGTTCCGCTTCAAATGGAATATAAAGGTGCCGTCAGCGACAGCGACGATTTCACTCCGGAAATAAAAATCGTTGCACTTCCAGTGAATGCGATTGGAGTGATGGAATTCAAGTTCAAACCAAGAACCATCGGATCGCATAACAGGAAAGTGGAGTTCACCACAAACGATCCATACAATCCCTTAGCGTACTTTGCTGTCAATGGCTCATCTGTAGCAACAGCACCGGTGAAAAAGCGACTATTGGTCGATACGATGCACGATACATTGAACCAAATCCTGGATACGTTGAATGGGTATACACAATTGATCGATGGACTGCGGCATAGTGGATTTACGATCGAACTGACTCCCGGTGTATTCGATCCAACCGGATTTGACGGACTCTTGATGATCGCTCCGAAAATAAATCTTACTGCTCAGGAAATGAACACCCTTGCTCAATACGTGCAGACAGGTGGTCAAGTGGTACTGTTGGGGAATTCGGCGAAAGAAGCGTATGACAATTCAGTGATCAACACCATCCTTGCTGATTCGTTGTGGTCAGAAGAACTTGGTCTCGTTATGAATAATGACAATATCGTTGATTCTATTCAACGGTACAACGGCAATGCGGACGATATCGTGGCGACGAACTTCTATATCATGGCGAACAACAAAAAGCATCCATATCTTTCTGGTATTGATTCTCTCGCGTACTATGGCTCGTCAAGCATCACTGTTACCGGAAAGGCTATCTGGTTAGTAAAAGCATCTCGCTTCTCGTACCGGCCGGGAGCACAATTCCAAACACAAGCAAATGTCGCAGCGCTTAGGACAATTGGTGACGGTAGTATCGTTGTAATGGGGGATGCAGATCTATGGAGAAATAAGACCGTAGTGAAAGACAATCTCTTGTCACACGGCAATATTACAATGGCAGTCAATTTATTCAGCATCTCGCAAAATTACAAAGCGAAAATGCCGAAACCGACGCCAAACGAAGAGTATCAGATGGTTACCATACCGTTCGATTTGAATGATTTCGATATCCGAAATGTGTTGAAAGATCTGGGTGATCACGGTCCGTTATCATGGCGATTGTTCGGACATTGGAACAAGGAAAAGGGTGCATATGCTGAATTCCCGAGCGAAGAATTCCTCAACTTCAAACGTGGTGAAGGATACTGGTTGATAACAAAGGGATCGAAGCATATCAACTTTGGAAATGCCACAGTGATGCCAACGACGGATTTCTATCCTGTAAAACTTGCACCAGGTTACAATATGGTGGGTAATCCGTTCCCATATACCATCAGCTGGGCAGAATCAAAACGGGATCCATTGATTGAAACGCGCATCTGGAAATATGAGAATAACGTTATGGTAGCCGAAAGCCTGAAGTTGGATGCCTTCAAAGGATATTTCATCAACAATACCGGCAGCGATAGCATTATTGTTTATTTTAGTCCGGCTGAATTTGATACAAAAGGTTTTGGAAAGCAGTCTGAGGCAGGACAATCATTTGCTGAGAACGAATGGAATATCACTATAGGAGCACGAAGCGGTAAATCTGCTGATCTTACCAATGTTGCCGGTGTGTCGAAGGATGCAAACGCGGAGTGGGATAAAATGGATGCGTCCGAACCGCCGCAAGTACCGACCGATTATCTGATTGTGGCGTTTAACGGCAGATCCTGGAGCCATAATCCTGGCCTCTATGCCTACGATATTCGGCCGATTCCGACAGATGGCCAATATTGGGACTTTACGGTTACATCATCGAAAAAAGGAACTTCGATCTCACTGGATCTTACATCGTTGGGGAATATACCTTCCGATTTCAAAGCGTACCTCGTTGATTATGTAACGGAACGGGTGATTCCACTCTCCGGTGCGGCAAAATATAATTTTGAGATGAAGAAATCAGAATTGCAGCGTGCATTCAGGATTGTTGTTGGAAATGATACGTATGTAGAGAAAAACACCGGCGGCATCCCGATCATACCAGTGGAATTTGCTCTGCATCAGAATTATCCAAATCCATTTAATCCTCAGACAACAATACGCTACGGTGTGGGTCACAGCGGAGATGTTTCTCTCGTCATCTATAACGTTCTCGGTCAGAAAATTAAAACGCTGGTGAATAATGCGCAGCGGATCGGTATTCAGGAAGCAGTGTGGGACGGAAGGAATGATGCGGGAATTGCTGTCGCAAGCGGAGTATATTTCTATCGCCTGAACATCAATTCGGGAGGAGAGAAGATGTTCACCCAATCCAGGAAAATGGTCTTGATGAAATAATCGTTGATTTGATTTTGATTATTTCCTATATTATTAACGCCTTGCTACAGCAAGGCGTTTGTTTTACGGACGCTTAGCTCAGTTGGTTTAGAGCGCTTCCCTGACACGGAAGAGGTCAGAGGTTCGAATCCTCTAGCGTCCACCATCAGATTTTTCATTTCGCACTATTTCCTCATTTGTCTTCAATAATTTCAAAACAATTTTACTATAGCAGCGAGAACTTGTTGTATTATTATTAGTTTGAAGAGGTCAGAGGTTCTGCCGATCCGAAGGATCACTTTGTGAAGGCACCCCGTTGGGGGAATCCTCTAGCGTCCACTACAGTATTATTCTTTTCAATTATTCTTCCTCCGTAAATATTTCATACAAATTCCTGATAACAGGATTTATCAATGTGTCCGGATTAATCATTCGTTCAACATCTAATAATTCTGGCAAAAATGTGCCATTTTCCTACAATGTTTGACTGATTTGCTACGTAAAAAAAGACGTCAGGCATATTCAAAGAGTATTGGCCCGATTTAATGCTTGCTCACATTCTAATCCTTATGTAACTTCTTCCAGATAAAAATAAAGAGGGAGTTATGATTCTGAAACTATCGCAATATCTAGAACCCATTTCAAAAACGGAAAGTCATTGCGAGGAATCCAGTTCTTCGGGACGACGAAGTGCCGCTGTAAAAATCCCGCAAATTGCGGAATCCAAAATGCGGGACAATCTATCCTTTGTTTTAGGATTGCTTTGCAAAAAAACAGCTCGCAATGACAATGGTTTTTTGTTTTTGAGATGGTTTCTAGTGATTGTCACACTATGTGGCTCCTTTGTGTATTCTGGAGAAAAGGAATTAACACTTGAAGATATCTTTCTTTCTTCAAAATTCAGCACGAAGACGATCAAGGGAATGCAGTGGATGAAGGATGGAGGTTCGTATACTTTTTTGGAAACAGATTCAGTTTCCAAATCATCGGCTATCTATCGATATTCCGTGAAGGATCGTAAAAAATCAATGATTGTCTCCGGCGCTCAGATGAAATTGAATGAATCAGACCCATCGTTTCGTTTCACCTCGTATCGGTGGTCGCCGGACGAGAAATCGATCCTCTTTGTATCCGCGCCACCCGAGAAACAGTATCTTTCCAGGTTATCTCCGGCAGGAAATCTTTTCCTGCATTCCATTGTGACAAATTCCTTCACACGGATCACCAATGTCTCAGTTCCTCAATACAATCAAAAGTTCTCACCGGACGGAAAGAAGATAGGCTTTGTCCGTGAAAATAATATCTATATTTATGATATTGCGGAATCAAAAGAGACGCAATTAACTTTTGATGGTGCAGAACATCTCATCAACGGGAAATTCGATTGGGTGTATGAAGAAGAGTTTGGAATCTCCGATGGCTGGTATTGGTCGTCGGACAGCAAGTCAATTGCATTTTGGCAACAAGATGAACAGCGAGTACCCGAATACACAATGACAGAATGGGATTCGACTCATTTGAATCTCGTCACAATGCGTTATCCGAAGCCGGGTGATCCTAATTCTCTCACGCGGATCGGGATTATCAATGTCTCAACTGGGAAGAACGAATGGATCGATCTTGATTTTGCCGATGATGACTATATTCCGAGAATGAGTTGGACCAACGATCCAAATATTCTTTCATTCCAGCGGCTGAATCGTGCACAAAACACTCTTGAATTGATATTCTATGATGCGAAGAAAAGATTGAAACAAACAGTTCTTACGGAAATGAGCGATACATGGGTAGAAGTGCATGACGATCTCCGGTTTCTGAAGAATGGCACGTTCATTTGGTCTTCCGAACGGGACGGATTCAATCAATTGTATTTGTATAAGAACGACGGAACATGTATCCGTCAGATAACGAAAGGACAGTGGGACCTCGATTCGTTCTATGGTGTAGACGAAAAAAATAGAAAGGTGTATTTTTCTTCGTCAGAAGCATCGCCGCTCGAGCGGCATATTTATTCCATAAATCTTGACGGGACCGGAAAAAAACAATTGTCTTCAAGGGAAGGGACAAATTCCGCTGATTTTTCTCCGAACTTCGAATATTATATAACATCCAACAGTACTGCCGCCCACCCATCTAAAATCAGCATGACGAAGAATGACGGCAAGGAGCTCTATCTATTGGAGGAAAATGAACTGCCGGCATTGAAGGAATATGCGATGGCCAAACCGTCGTTTTTCTCATTCAGCACTTCGGATGGAGTGTCATTGAATGCTACATTGTTGACGCCAAGCAATTTCGATTCCACAAAAAAATATCCCGTTCTGGTGTATACGTACGGAGGGCCTGGATCGCAGGTCGTCCGGAACTCTTGGGGCGGCAGCAATTATGCCTGGCATTCGTTGTTGACGCAAAAAGGGTATCTCATCTTCATGGTGGATAATCGTGGTACTGGTGCTCGCGGTTCGGCCTTCAAGAAAATCACTTATAAAAATCTTGGGAAGTGGGAAGTCAATGATCAGATTGAAGGGGCGAAATATCTTTCTTCTTTGGCATATGTGGACCAAAAACGGATCGGGATCTGGGGTTGGAGTTATGGCGGATATATGTCCTGCATGACAATCTTGACCGGTTCCGACTATTTCAAAGCTGCAATGGCAGTTGCTCCTGTAACACATTGGAAATTTTACGATACGATCTATACAGAGCGTTTCATGGGAACGCCGGAAAACAATCCGACTGGATATGAGGAAAGCGCTCCAATCAATCATGCTGATGGCCTAAAAGGCAAATTCCTTTTGATCCATGGAACAAGCGATGATAATGTCCATTTTCAAAATTCTGCAACCTTAGCTTCTTCGTTGCAGAATGCCAACAAACAATTTCAAACCATGTTTTATCCGAATAAAAATCACGGAATTGGAGGCGGAAATACCCGAATTCACCTCTATACAATGATGACGCAATTTATATTGGAGAATTTATAACGGTTTTATTGCATTTTGTGGCATTTTTCGCTAAATTCTTTGTGCAAGTTCAATGATAGTATCAATCGGAGATTGCAATTTTCTCCGATTTTTTTTTGATTTTTAAGACAATGGCTTTGATAAAAATTACATTCCCTGACGGGGCGGTGAAAGAATTCCCTCTGGGAACCACCGGAATACAGATCACTGAAAGCATCAGTAATTCCCTCGCCAAAAAAGCATTGGCAATTTCTGTTAACGAAGAAGTATGGGACCTCGGTCGTCCCATCAATGCAGATGCAGAGATCAGAATCCACACCTGGGAGAATGCTGAAGGTAAATCCACCTATTGGCACAGCTCTGCACATTTAATGGCGGAAGCAATTGAATCAGTTTTTCCGGGAACAAAATTTGGTATCGGTCCATCGATTGAAAATGGATTTTATTATGATATCGATATGGGTGATCATTCACTCACATCAGAAGATCTGAAACTTCTTGAAGAGAAGATGTCGGAGTTTTCGAAACGGGATGTTCCATTCGAACGGAGAGAAGTTCGCTGGGAAGAAGCAGTCGCATATTTTAAGGAAAAAGGTGATCAATATAAATTAGAACTGTTGGATGAATTCAAAGGTCAGCAGATCAGCATGTATCATCAGGGTAATTTTACAGACCTCTGCTACGGACCGCACATACCTTCCACCGGTAAAATTAAGTTCGTGAAACTGTTGAGTATTGCCGGTGCATACTGGCGCGGCAGTGAAAAGAATAAGATGCTGCAACGGATCTATGGTATTACGTTCCCGACCAAACAAGAACTGGATGATTATCTCTTTAGGATAGAAGAAGCAAAACGGCGTGATCACCGAAAGCTAGGTACTGAACTGGAATTATTTCTTCTATCTCCGAAAGTTGGAGGCGGATTGCCGATCTGGCTGCCCAAAGGAACGGTTCTTCGTGAAACGCTGGAGAATTTTCTCCGAGTAGAGCAAAAAAAACGCGGATACCTTCCTGTTGTGACGCCGCATATCGGGAATTTAAATCTCTACAGGACCAGCGGACATTATCCATACTACAAAGAAAGTCAGTTTGCGCCTATCACTATGGAGGATGGTGAACAATTTCTGTTGAAACCGATGAATTGTCCTCACCATCATCAAGTGTATTCATCAAAACCGCGCAGCTATCGTGATCTTCCTCTGCGGATCGCGGAATTCGGGACAGTCTACCGATATGAACAATCCGGCGAATTGAACGGCTTGACGCGCGTACGCTCGTTTACCGTGGATGATTCACACATCTATTTGCGCCATGATCAGCTGAAAGATGAACTGTGTGATGTGATCGAATTGATCCAGCTGGTTTTCAATAAATTAGGATTTAAAGATTTTACGACTCGCCTATCCTACCGTGATCCGAAAAACAAGGAAAAATACGGGGGAGAAGATGCAATGTGGGAACGGTCGGAGAAAGAGATCAAAGAAGCTGCCGATGAAATGAAATTAAACTATTTCGTCGGTATTGGCGAAGCGGCATTCTATGGCCCGAAGATCGATTTCATGGTGAAAGATGCGTTAGGGCGGACCTGGCAGCTCGGCACTGTCCAAATCGATTATGTCATGCCGGACCGTTTCGATTTGGAATACACAGGCAGCGACGGATTAAAACATCGTCCGGTGATTATCCACCGCGCTCCTTTCGGATCGCTCGAACGGTTTATTGGCGTTTTAATTGAGCATTATGCCGGAGACTTTCCGTTATGGCTTGCACCGGTCCAGGCAGTAGTATTGCCAATAACGGACGCGCAAAGTGAGTATGCGGAACAGGTTGTTGCGAAAATGACCGAGGCGGGATTAAGAGTGGAAGTCGACACAAGGAACGAGAAGATCGGGTATAAGATTCGCGAGCATGAAGTGAAAAAAGTCCCTTATATGCTGGTAGTAGGCGAAAAGGAAAAGGCGGTAAATTCCGTCTCCCTCCGGCAGCATAAAAAGGGAGATATTGGAGTGCTTTCTGTGGATGAAGTAATACAGAAATTATTGCAAGAAAATTAGTATATTCCGTTACTATTCTATCAACATCAGGAGAAATTCTTATTAAAGAAAAACGACCTCGTATCAATGAAGAAATCCGCGGAGATGTTATTCGCGTGATTGAAGACGGCGGCGGACAAGTCGGCGTCATGTCCCCACGCGAAGCGCTTGCTATTGCAGTGCAGCGGGGAAAGGATCTTATTGAAGTAGTTCCGAATGCAAATCCTCCGGTCTGTAAGATCATGGATTTCGGAAAGTTCAAATATGAGATTCAGAAAAAAGAGAAGCTGCAGAAAAAGCATCAGCATGTATCGCAGCTGAAGGAATTGCGGTTTCACCCCAATACCGACACGCATGATTTTGAGTTTAAGACAAAACATGCGATTAAATTCCTGGAAGAGGGAGATAAGGTAAAGGCGACGGTGATCTTTAAAGGACGGGAAGTTGCGTATAAGGAGCAGGGAGAAGAGTTGCTGGGTCGGCTGACGGAAAAATTAGCAATGTACTCCAAGGTGGACCAACCGGCAAAGATGGAAGGGCGGTTCATGATTATGATCTTCACGCCGGATAAAACGGCAAAAGCAAGGGTGGAAAAGAATAAACAGGAACAGGAAAAAGCACAAGTACAATCATAAACTAAGGTTAACGGTATGCCAAAAATGAAATCGCACCGTGGTGCGCGGAAGACGTTTACAACAACGGCAACAGGTAAAGTTAAACGCCGCAAGATGAACCGCAGCCATATTTTGACCAGCAAAACAACCAAACGGAAGCGCGGATTAAGAAAACCGGGATTGGTGTCAAAAGCGGATACAAAGAAGATTAAAATGTTGTTAGTGTAAGTAATTCACCGTTTCATTCATTCATCATCAAGGAGAAGAGCAACTATGCCTCGTTCGCAAAATAAGGTTGCCTCCCATCGCCGCCGCAAGCGCATTTTAGCGCAAGCGAAAGGTTACTGGGGTGCGAGAAGTAAACTGATCACCATCGCGAAGCATCACTTGGATAAAGGGATGCAGTATGCATACCGTGATCGCAAAGCAAAAAAACGAACGTACCGTCAATTGTGGATAGCGCGCATCAACGCAGCCGCACGGCTTCACGGTACGACCTATTCAAAACTCATCGCCGGATTGAACAAGAAAGAGGTCAACATCAACCGAAAGGTGTTGGCAGAACTCGCAGTACACAATCCCGAAGCATTTACAGAGATTGTAAACTTTGTTAAAGCGTAATTCAAAAAAACTTCCCATCACTGGTTCACATTGAACAGCGGTGGGGAGTTTTTTATTTTATCGAAACGGTGACACATGCTTGATCAAAAAATCAACGAACTGCAAGCAGAAATTGACCTCCGCTTGCCGCAGATTACATCAACAGAAGAGCTGGAAAAATTCCGCATCGAATTCCTCGCCCGAAGCGGCAAACTGGCCGGGCTCTACGAAGAACTCAAAACTGTCTCCAAGGAACAGAAACCTCTGTTCGGTCAAAAGATCAATGCATTAAAACAATCGACGGAAACCCGTTTTGAATCGTTGAAGAGTTCAATCCTCTCTTCTGCGGATCGGCAAGCATTGGATGTCGATATCACGCTTCCGGGACGAATGATCCCGAAAGGATCCCGACATCCCATTACCTTAACGATGGAAGAAATGAAGAACATCTTCGTTTCGATGGGATTCGGTATTGTTTACGGACCTGAAATTGAAGATGACTATCATAACTTTGAAGCGCTGAATTTTGCTGCAAACCATCCTGCCAGAGACATGCAGGATACCTTTTTCGTGAAGGATGACATCGTATTGCGGACGCATACTACACCTGTTCAAATTCGAACGATGAAGAGCAGGCCATTGCCGATTCGCGTGATTATGCCTGGCCGGGTATACCGTAATGAAGCGGTCAGCAGCAGAAGCAATTATTTTTTCCATCAGGTGGACGGACTCTATGTTGATAAGCATGTCACTTTCGCAGATCTGAAGGGGACATTGGTAACATTCGCAAAAAATTTCTACGGGAATGATATAAAATACCGGTTCCGCCCAAGCTATTTTCCTTTTACCGAACCGAGCTTGGAAATGGATATCACATGTTTTCTATGCAAAGGGAAAGGTTGCCGAATCTGCAAACATACTGGCTGGCTGGAGGTTTTGGGCGCCGGAATGGTCCATCCGAACGTGTTAAGGAATTGTGGACATAATCCAGAGCAGGTCTCCGGATATGCCTTCGGGATGGGAGTTGACCGCATCTCACTCTTGCGATACGGAATTGACGACATACGGATCTTCTTTGAGAATGATATCCGATTTCTAAATCAGTTTTAGTGAAACTTCTATGCGTATAAGTTATAATTGGTTACGACGATACATTGATCTTAAAACGAGCCCCGAAGAACTCTCTTTGAAACTGACAAGCCTTGGTCTTGAAGTTGAAGCGGTGGATTACTTAGGGAAAGAGCTGGAAGGATTTGTCATAGGTGAAGTCCTGGATGTTCAAAAACATCAGAACGCTGACAGGTTGAAGGTCTGTCAAGTTCGTGTTCATAAGAAGCAAGAGCCGCTCCAGATAGTGTGCGGTGCGCCAAATGTCTCTACAGGACAAAAAGTGATAATTGGACTTATAGGTGCTACTGTTCCTCACGATCAACATGACCCTTCAGGAAAACCATTTGTTCTGGCTAAAGTCGCAATTCGCGGAATTGAATCATCCGGAATGATCTGTTCTGCAAAAGAATTAGGAATTGGAGAAGATGGGGCCGGCATTATGGTCCTGGATAGTAAGGCAGAAGTGGGGACACCGTTGGCAGAGTATATGGGGTTGAATGATGTGGCGTTCGAGATTGGAATAACGCCGAACCGGCCGGACTGTCTGAATCACATCGGAGTCGCAAGGGATCTGGCGGCATCATACGGCAAAAAATATACATTGCCATCAGTAATATTGCGTGAAAACAAAAAAGATCCGGTCAGTAAACTCGCAACGGTAAAAGTTGAAAATACAATTGACTGCCCGAGATATACTGCCCGCATTATTCGCAATGTGAAAGTGCAGGAATCTCCCGCATGGTTGAAACAACTTCTAACCTCTGCTGGTTTACGTCCTATCAACAATGTAGTCGATGTCACGAATTTTGTCATGCTGGAATACGGTCAACCGTTGCATGCATTCGATTATGATAATCTTGCACAGCATACGATTGTTGTTAAAAGCGCTGCAAAAGGAGAAAAATTCACAACACTGGACGGAAAGAATCATACATTGAACGGCTCCGAATTGATGATCTGCGACGGGGGGAAATCCGTGGCGATCGGAGGTGTGATGGGAGGGATGAATTCGGAAATTTCCAGCGGGACCTCGACGGTGCTGCTGGAATCAGCATATTTTTCTCCCACCAGCGTTCGAAAGACGGCAAAAAAACTCGGCATCAGTACCGATGCATCGTTCCGCTTTGAACGTGGCATCGATCCGAACATTACTGCAGATGCATCGGCCCGCGCAGCATCGCTCATCGCAGAACTTTCGGAGGGAACGATCGCTTCCGGCATCATAGATGTTTATCCCAAAAAGATTGAGAACAAAAAAATAATTCTGCGGACGGATCGGGTGAATACAATGTTGGGAACGACATTGACATCATCTCAGATCAAAAAGTTTATTGTTTCAATTGGCATACACGTCTCCTCGGGAAAAGTGAAAGGAACATTTGTTTGTTCGATCCCGACATTCCGTCCTGATCTCGAACAGGAGATCGATCTCATAGAAGAGGTTGCGCGTCTGTACGGATACGACAATATTGAGAATAAGACTTCCAGCGAAGTGATGTTCAGTAAACCGGATCAAAAAGAACAACGGACGAATTCAATCCGGAAATGGTGCGAATCAAATGGATTGAATGAGATCATGACGAATAGTTTGATCGACCGACAGACCGCACAATTATTCGGAAAGGATCTCGTTGCTGTTCGAAATCCTTTGAGTGTTGAACTGGAGATTTTACGGCCCTCTTTGTTTTCAACAATGCTTCAGACTGTGGCATTCAATTACAATCATGGAGCATCCCGGGTTCATTGTTTTGAAATTGGAAATATCTTTTCCACTGACGATTCACCAGCGAAAAATTATGTCCAAGGATATGCAGAAAAGAACATGATTGGTATTTGCATTTCAGGTACTGCGCATGCTCTTTCCTGGCATGAAAAGCAGAGAAATGTTGACATTTTTGACCTAAAAGGTCTTGTTTTGTCGCTCCTGAACGGTATCGGTCTTGACAATAGCAATTTAATTTATTACAATGCACCAAGTTCTTTAACTGAAATGACGATAGGTGTTGAAATCAATGGTACTTATGTCGGTTCCATTGGAAAGTGCCCTTCAAATTTGTTAAAGAAATTCAAAATTGAACAAGATGTATATTTTGCTGAATTGGATGTAGAAGCAATCGTTGCATTCGATACTGCAAAAAAATATAAGCCTTTCTCTAAATTCCCGACTGTCGTACGCGATGTTGCATTCATTGTCGGAAAAGAAACACCGGTCGGGGATATAGAGCATGTGATCCGGACAATCGGAAGCAGCACTATTACCGCAGTAACGTTGTTCGATCTATTTGAAGGGAAAACACTTGGTGAAGGAAAGAAGAGTATCGCCTTTTCCATCAGTTTGAATTCGATAGACAAAACATTGACCGAAGCGGAAATTGATTCCGTCGTTTCTTCAGTAACAGGTGCAGTAATTAAAAAATTTGGCGCAACTTTGCGAAGCATGTAAATGGTGGACCAGAACATAGATCAACAATCGACAGATGCAGTTCACAGCGTTGAAAATGCGCTTTCGTCTCTTTGGGATAAAGCCCGGGAAGCTTCGCTGCTGATCTCAACGCTTCGTGAGGAGAAAAAGCACCTTATAAAAAAGATCGAAGAGTTGGAGGAAGAGGTCAACCAGGTTAAATCACTGACCACCCATCAACAGACTCAGATTGAGCAACTGCGCCAGGACCTTGAGTCCGATACCTTCCAGAAGAACGGAAGTATTGCATTGGAACAGGACGAGAAGAGAATTTTGCAACAGAAAATCCGGAACAGTATCTCCAAATTAGATCAATACTTAACACCAGAAAAGTAAGTTTTTTTCGGCTGACAGAAACTCACTTTTTAATTTACGACCTATGGACAGAAAAAGCGTACGTGTAAAAATATTCGGATCCGAATATCCTCTTCGCGGAGAAAGCGAGGAATTCACGAAAAAGGTTGCTAACCATGTGGATGCGATGATCACCAGCGTTCACGATAAGATTCCGGAGCAGCCGCCGCTGACCATTTCCGTCCTTGCTGCGCTGAACATTACCGAAGACCTTTATAAAGAAAAAGAAAAGGGTTCACATCTCGTATCATCATTGGAATATGAATTATCGAAAATAACGAATTATCTTGATACGAGCATCAACAGCACAGAATCGTAACGTAAAAAGGAGAATACATAAACCGTCTCAGTTTCCGCACTGTCAGCCGCAGACAATATAAATAAAGAACCTATAGTTTTATTTATAGGGAGCGTCGCTCATAAACGTAATATTACAGGCCTCAATCAAGCGCACGCTTGATCGTGCAAAAGCCTTCGGGTTGTCCGCCTCGCGCAGACTAGCACACAGTGGAAGTAAGAAACGATTTGGCAGCCCCCACCGTGTTAAGAAAGAGGGTTCTTTCTACACTTGTCTGCAGTCGAAGTGCGGATTTTTTATTTTAAATCGGAGATATCATGGATATTCAATTACTGCTTCTCGGTGCCGGTGTGACCGTGATAGCGTTCTTTGCAGGATGGGTTATCAATAATTCCATCGGGAAGAACAAGGTCTCCACCGCTGAAGAGAATGCAAAAAAAATATTAGCGGATGCGGAACGCGATGCTGCGGCCATTCAGAAAGAAAAACTCCTAGAAGTGAAGGATGAATGGTATAAGAAAAAGCACGAATTCGAAAACGAAGCGAATCAAAAAAGAAACAAGCTTCAATCGTACGAAAAACAGCTGGACGCACGCGAAGAGAACATCGACCGCAAGGTAGAGCTTCTTAACAAGAAAGAAAAAGAAGTCCAGGTGCAGCAGAAGCAGAATGAGGTTAAATCAGCGGACTTGTCGCAAAAGCTCTCCGACGTAGACAAAATGATCGCTGAAGAAAACACGCGGTTGGAGCGGGCTTCCGGCATGTCCAGAGATGAAGCCAGGAAACTTCTGCTGGATAATCTGATCGATTCGGTTAAAACGGAAGCGTCCCAGACTCTGAAAGATATCAGAGATAAGGTGAAAGAGGAAGCAAAAAGGGAAGCCCAAAAAGTGATCGTTCAAGCGATCCAGCGCTCTGCTGCAGACCACGCCGTAGAAACTACCGTCAGTGTTTTGCAGATACAGGGAGATGAAATGAAAGGGCGGATCATTGGCCGGGAAGGGAGAAATATCCGCGCTTTTGAAGCTGCGACCGGGGTAGATGTCATAGTAGATGACACGCCAGAAGCTGTTATCCTATCAGGATTTGATGCCTTTCGTCGTGAGGTTGCTCGAGTATCATTGGAACGTCTGATCGCAGACGGTAGAATTCATCCAGCCCGCATCGAAGAGGTTGTAGAAAAAGTGAAGGCAGAATTGGAAGAGGAAGTGTTGCGCGTCGGAGAAAATACCCTGCTGGAAGTTGGTTTGCCGGGTGCGCATAGTGAGATCATCAAACACATTGGAAAGATGAAATATCGGACCAGTTACGGTCAAAATCTGTTGCAACACAGTATTGAGGTAGCATACCTCTGCGGAGTAATGGCGGCAGAACTTGGTATCGATGTGAATTTGGCAAAACGAGCAGGACTTCTCCATGATATTGGAAAAACCGCCGATCGCAGTGTCGAAGGTCCGCACGCAATCATCGGATTGGAAATGACCAGGAAATATAATGAGAATGCCATTGTGGTGAATGCTGTCGGTGCGCACCATGACGACATTCCTATGGAACATCCTATCGCGGCACTGGTGCAAGCGGCGGATTCCATTAGTGGTGCGCGTCCCGGTGCGCGGCGAGAATCGGTGGAAGGTTATGCAAAACGGCTGGAGAAGTTGGAAGAGATTGCAAAATCCTTCAAAGGTGTGCAGGCAACGTATGCAATTCAAGCAGGCCGCGAGATTCGCGTGATTGTGGAACACGATAAAGTGGATGATGCCCAAGCCGATCAATTGGCTCACGATATCGCACGGAAGATCCAACAAGAAATGGAATATCCCGGACAAATTAAAGTTGTCGTTATCAGGGAAGTACGTTCTGTATCGTTTGCTAAATAATCATCTTCTATGATCTTTATAGGAATCACCGGTGGAATTGGCAGCGGAAAATCTACCGTCTGTTCTTTATTCTCCGAAAAAGGTTTACCGGTCTTTGCTGCAGACAGTGTTGCCAGGGAAGTCTCCGAAACGACAGCGTTGCCGGAGATTATCCGCGAATTCGGAATGGGTATTGTCGATGCATCGAATCGGTTGGACCGGAAAAAACTCGCCTCGATTGTCTTTCAGGATGAACAACAACTGCTGAAACTCAATTCTCTTATTCATCCCAAGGTTTTCGAAGTATTTCGGCAGTGGAAACAACAGAATTTCGACGGGAAAAAATTTGCACTTGTGGAAGCGGCACTGATGTTCGAATCCGGTATGTTCGAAATGATGGATTATGTTCTCGCAGTTGTTGCTGATGAGCAGATCCGGATCGATCGTGTCATCGCGCGCGATGGATCATCTGCCGAACAAGTGACCGGAAGGATGAAACATCAACTCTCGAACGAAGTGATGCTCGAACTGTCCGACTTCCAAATTCAAAATAACGGAACACTGAAGGATCTTGAAACGAAGATAGGATTCTTTACACTTCTCTTCTCTACATTAACTCAACGAAAAGATACGGAATGACTACAAAAGAAAAAGAATCACAATTGTTCTTCCACACGTATAAACGGTTGTCGCTTGAAATTGAACGGGGGGAAGGTTGTTATTTAATCGCACGCGACGGCAGAAAATATCTTGATATGTTTTCCGGACTTGCAGTGAACGCGCTCGGTTATGCACACCCTGCGGTAATCAAAGCAGTCGATGAACAGATGCGAAAGTACACTCACCTTTCTAATTTCTTCATCCAGGAGCCTCAAGTGGCACTGGCAGAACGGTTGTTGTCACATTCTGGATTCGAAAAAATTTTCTTTACCAACAGCGGAACGGAAGCGATCGAAGGGACGATCAAACTGGCCAGGAAATGGGGGAAATCATCAGAGAAAACGATGATCTTCGGCATGAGCAACGGTTTCAGCGGCCGTACCATGGGTGCTCTGTCTTTAATGGATAAAGCAAAATATCGGGATGGATATGAACCTTTCCTGCCGAATATTGGGATTATCGATTTCAATAATGTTGCGGATCTTCATTCGAAGGTGAATGAAAAAACTGCAGCAGTGTTCCTGGAAGTGATCCAGGGAGAAGGTGGAATTGTTGGAGTCACACAAGAGTTCGTGAATGCGTTATTGAAACTGCGAGAACAATATGGATTTTTAATCGTTGCGGATGAGATTCAATCTGGAATCGGCAGGACAGGAAAACTCTTCGGATTCCAACATTTTGGATTCGCACCGGATATTGTCACCATTGCTAAACCCATAGGCGGCGGCCTCCCGCTCGGAGCGATTCTGGGTTCAAACAAAGTAGCTGAGGTGTGGTCGTATGGAGTACACGGAACAACTTTTGGCGGAAACCCCGTAGCGTGCGCAGCCGGAATCGCTACGATTGACATAATTATGAATGCTGAATTCCTAAACCGGGTAAATGAGAATGGATCTTATTTCCGATCGAAAGTGGAAGCATTACAATCACGATTCCCGGTCATTAAGGAGATCAGGGCTTATGGTTATATGATCGGTATTGACCTTACGATTGACAGCGCGCCTATCGTGGATTCTATTTTACAGAAGGGGATTTTGGTCAATTCAACGGCGAATACAGTAATAAGAATCTTGCCTCCTTTGATTGCAGGGAAACACGAATTTGATATTCTACTGACGGTTCTTGAAGAAGCACTATCCGCAGTATAAGCCAGTGATCTCGTAGGTTCTTTCTGGGTAAGCTTTTTTTGGATTTAGATAAAATATTTTCTCTTGACAATTGGGTAAACCCCTTATATATTTGCTTTGCCTTCAAGACACTAATTCACTATTCCTCAAAAAATATTAGGAGCAACACAATGAAAAAATTCCTAGCAGTAGTTCTTGCAGTTGTGATGATGTGCGGAGTGGTTATGGCTCAAGAAAACCTTGGTACAAAAGCCGGCGATAAATCGTTAAACTTTGCTTTTGGCGGCCTTGGTGCTTTCAATATCGGAACACCGAACACTTATGGCGGTGTCAGCCTTTCTTACTTCCTTTCTGGCGATGCAGCGGTCCGTTTTGGATTAAATGTTGGTATGACAAGTACCACAACACCAACTAACGTAACGGGTAATTCCGATGCAGAAGGGTCTACATTTGATATCGGTGTAGGCGCAGATTATCTGATGTTCATGACGGGTGCTTCAACACGTGTCCGTCCGTATATGGGTGGAGGAGTATCAATTGGATTAGGATCGTCAAGCAATAAGTATTCTGTCGACCCCACAATCAACAATGAGACAGTTGAAAGAACAAACTTGCGTGCAGCAGACGGATTTGCACTGGGCCTTAACGGTATCGTTGGTGCAGAATTCTATCTGTATCCGGAAATGAGCCTGTCGGCTGAATATCGTCTTGGTTTGTTGTCGTTAAGTTCAGGTGCTGATTCCGTTACCAAAACGGAAGGTGCAGCTGATGTAACGGCAAAAGGAACCTCGGGTATGAATATTCTCGGTTTCGGTGCAACAGCAGTCATGTTACACATCTATTTCTAATCTGAATAAGATTAAAGAGATCAAGGCGTTCTGTTCATACAGAACGCCTTTTTTATTTTAGTTTTCCGTATATTAAACCATGAATATTCAAACGGACTTTCTAGTGATCGGTAGCGGTATCGCAGGACTTTCCTATGCAATGAAAGCTGCGGAATTTGGAACAGTTGCCATCGTTACAAAGAAAGAACAAGCTGAGTCCAATACAAATTATGCACAAGGCGGCATCGCGGCAGTTGTTTCTACAACGGATGCATTCGAGAATCACATTAATGATACAATGAAAGCCGGAGCCTATCTGTGCCATCGGGAGACAGTTGAACTAGTCATAAAAGAAGGTCCGGAACGGATTAAAGAATTAATAGACGTAGGAGTCCAATTTACCAAAAAAGGTGAATTACTTGATCTGGGGAAAGAAGGGGGACATTCACATCATCGTATTGTCCATGCTGCCGATCTCACCGGCAAAGAGATAGAGCGTGCGTTATTAGCCAAAGTTTCTTCCCATCCGAATATTCAGGTATTTGAAAACCACATCTCCATTGATCTTATTACAGAACATCACCTTTTTGGCGCTCAGAAGCAGTCCCTGGACCTTATACATTGCTGGGGCGCCTATGTGCTGGATGTGGAGAAGAACATTGTAAAAACGTTCCTTGCCAAGACAACTTTATTGGCAACGGGCGGCGCCGGACAAGTGTATCTTCATACGACGAATCCTCTTATTGCCACTGGCGACGGTATCGCCATGGCATATCGGGCCGGTGCCAAAATCGCCAACATGGAATTTATCCAGTTTCATCCTACAACACTATTCAACTCAGGATCACCTTCATTTCTCATTTCAGAAGCGGTGCGCGGATTTGGTGCTATCCTTCGCAATTCCAGAGGAGAGGACTTTATGAAGAAGTATGATCCTCAAGGTTCGCTCGCACCAAGAGATATTGTCGCCCGTGCTATAGATAATGAATTGAAACGAAGCGGTGATGATTGTGTATATCTCGATCTAAAACACTTGAATGCAGATGCCGTAAAAGACCATTTCCCAAATATTTACGATCGCTGCTTAAAATTTGGGATAGAGATAACGAAAGATTTAATTCCAGTTGTTCCGGCTGCGCATTATACGTGCGGCGGTGTCATTACGGATAAGGATGGTTCTACGACAATCTCAGGATTGTATGCTGTCGGTGAAGTGAGCATGACCGGACTTCATGGCGCCAATAGATTGGCGAGTAATTCATTGCTGGAGGCAGTCGTTTTTTCACACCGAGCGGTGGAGAAGATAAAACGGCAGGGACTCAATATCACAAGTGCGCCGCCGAAGATCCCGGACTGGGATGACAGCGGAACGATAAACAGCGAAGAATGGGTTTTGATATCCCATAACAGAAAAGAGATACAGCAACTGATGTGGGATTATGTCGGGATCGTCCGTTCCAATCATCGTTTGGAACGTGCACAGCGTCGTTCGAAGCTGATCTTGGAAGAAGTTAATGGGTTCTATAAGCGGACAAAAGTGACGGAAGGATTAATCGAACTTCGAAATCTTTCCTGCGTAGCCGATCTCATTATTCGATCTGCACTGGAGCGTAAAGAAAGCAGAGGATTGCACTATACAACTGATTATCAAACATTGGATGATGTTCACTGGTTAAAGGACACGGTCATACAGTAGATGAAAGCAAAAAACTATAAGCGGTTCAAAAACGATAAACCCCGCACTGCATGCGGAATTTTCGGCGTATTAGATCATCCGACAGCATCCGTATTGACATACTACGGTTTGCATTCTCTGCAGCATCGCGGTCAGGAAGCAAGCGGTATTGTCTCCTGCGAATATCGGGAGGATAAGAAACGCCACCACTTTAATCTAGTGAAGGGGATGGGTCTCGTGACGGATGTCTTCAAGGATTACAACATTCTGAAGAATCAATTAAAAGGCCGGTCGGCCATCGGACATAACCGTTATTCAACAACCGGATCTGCGAACAATGAAAAAAATATTCAGCCGCTCATCGTCAATTACCGGGATGGTAATCTTGCTGTTGCGCATAACGGTAATCTAACCAATTATCGGACGATAAGAAAACAACTGCAGGACGACGGCACTATCTTCCAGACGACGTCGGATACAGAACTGCTTCTTCACTTAATTGCGCGAAGCAAACAAAAAAAACAGATTGACCAGATTCGTGAAGCAGTAGATCAGGTAGATGGTGCTTTTTCGCTGCTGCTAATGACTGACAACATCCTTGTTGCCATACGGGATATCCACGGATTCCGACCGCTCGCATTGGCGGAAAAAGACGGCAGTTATGTAGTTGCCTCCGAAACATGCGCATTTGATATTATCGATGCAAAATATATCCGAGATATTGAACCCGGGGAGATCCTGGTGATCGATAAACGTGCAGATTCCAAAGAGCCGCTCACTTCATACAGGATAAAGCGGCACAGTGAACAGTCCCACCATTGCATTTTTGAATATATTTATTTTTCACGTCCCGATAGTTTCATTTTCGGCGACAGTGTTGATAAAGTTCGGCGAAAACTGGGAAAATCTCTCGCGCAGGAATCGCCGGTCACACCGGATCCGGATGAGAAAACGATTGTTATCAGTGTACCGGACTCGAGTAATACCGCTGCGCTGGGATTCGTGACGGAGTCGATAAAACAGGGGATCAATACCAAACTGGAACTAGGACTCATCCGGAATCATTACGTCGGCAGGACATTTATCCAACCGGAACAAGGTCAGCGCGAGATGAAAGTAAAAACCAAATTCAATACTGTTAAAGGAGTATTGAAAGGGAAGAAGGTTGTGGTGGTGGATGATTCAATAGTCCGCGGGACAACATCAAAGCAGCTTGTGAAATTATTGAAAGAAGCTGGTCCCAAAGAGATTCACTTTAGAATTACCTCGCCGCCAATCGTCAATTCTTGTTATTACGGAATGGATTTCCCGAACAAGGAAGATCTCATCGCGGTGAAGTGCGGTGAGAATGTGGAAAAGATACGGCAGGAACTTGGCGTGGATAGCATCCAATATCTTTCCGTAAAAAAAATGCTAGCCTCCGTTCCTCAAGGGGAACGGAAAGGATATTGTACTGCTTGTTTTGGAGGAAAATACCCAGCACCGATTGAGAATGTCACGGATAAGAACGATCTCGAGGCCTGATGCGGTGGGGAGCTCTCGTACATACCTTTCTATTGCTCGCTTCCGTTCTCCACTCGCAAACGTATATCATTAAATTTTCAAAGGAGGGAGCTGATTCGGCAGCTGTCCGTTCAGTTGTTGCAGAAGCAGTTAGTGCCGCCAATCCGAAACTCGCCCCCCAACAGCAATCGCAGTATACCATTCGGTTTCTGTCTCATACTCAAGTAACAATCCGGTCCACGTTTTCATGGCATCGGTATGCCATTGTGCGGTTTTCCCAAAAACAAAATGATCAATTTCTTCGGACGATTTCTGAAAATTCCACAGTTGAATTCATTCAGGAAAGTCAGATACTACGAATAGATGACGTCCCTCACGATTCCGCATTCCAATCTCAATGGAATTTGAAACGCATAGGTATTGCCTCACTTTGGGAAAATGGAACGATCAGTTCCTCTCTTCCATCAGTTATCATAGGTATCGTTGATACAGGAATTGATAGTGACCATCCCGAACTAGCCTCGGCTGTCGCCGTTAATCCGGGGGAAAGCGGGAATGGAAAAGAAAACAATGGTATCGATGATGACAAAAACGGATTTATTGATGATTGGAAGGGGTACGATTTTGTCGATTTCAGCAATGAAGACAAGGGAGATTGGAATGATCGAGACAATTCACCAACAGACGAGCACGGGCATGGGACCTCTGTTGCAGGAATAATTGGAGCGGCAAGTAATAATGGAATCGGTATAACTGGAATTCTTCCTGCAAAACTCCTACCACTACGAGCTTTTGGCAAGAATGGAAATGGAAACGATATCGATATCGCTGCAGCTATTGTTTATGCCGCTGACAATGGCGCAGAGGTGATTAATTTAAGTTTTGGGGATGCCGTTGATTCCTATATTATTCACGATGCAATACGATATGCTTATTCAAAGAATGTCGTAATGATTGCCTCCAGCGGGAATGATGGCAGTGATTATCCACATTATCCATCCGACTTTAGCGAAGTGATTTCAACAGGTTCCATCAATCGATTTGATGTGCGTTCTATCTTCTCTTCGCATAGTCCATCGCTTGATCTCATGGCGCCGGGAGAGGAAATTGTTACCACTGTCATTGGAGGCGGATATACGAGTCAGTTTGCAGGAACGTCTGCTGCAGCACCTCATGTCGCCGGAATTGTCGCATTGATCAGGAGTCTGGAAAAACAGAGGGGAACAGGAACTTTTGGATTTTCCAATGAAGAAATTCGTGGCATTCTTTTGAATACAGCAGATGAGGCTGGTGAAAGAGGTTGGGACAAATTTTACGGCGCTGGAATTGTTAATGCAGAAAAAGCTGTTCAGGCAATAGCCGGAGCGCGAGTATTAATCCATTCTCCGGAATTGGACAAAATAATCGTTGGAAATTCTATCCCTATTGTTGCTACTGCAATTTCACCTTATCTGCAGTCAGTCGATCTTCTCTTTGGTGCAGGAGAAGATCCAGACGAATGGAAAATCATTTCCTCTGGATTGGAAAGAATGTTTGTTAGAGATACGATTGCTTCTTGGAATATAAGTACATTAGAACCAAATGTTTATATCCTTCGACTTGTAGTAAATAACAGCAATGGTGCAGATGCAGAATTTCGCCAAAGAGTGATAGTGTACCCATCAAGTCCCAAAGTTATCGCTTTTCACTTTATGGACTCTGTCATTATCGGCAGCGAGTATGGTGCACTCATTGAAGCAACAGTAGACAGAAATTCTTCAGGCTTATTGTATTATCGTCCCAAAGGAACCCTTCAATACAGATCAATTCAATCGACTGGAAACCAACTGCATCATTCTTTTCTTCTTCAACCAAGAGATTTTATGTCGAATATTCAATATGAAATCTTTTGCGATTTTATTGAAAATTCAGAACACCATCGTTCTACAAAGTTTTTTTTGACAGATTCGATCGGCTTTCCTGTAACCATTGCAACTCAATCCATTGCGTCAACGGGATTTGATAAGAAAGTGTTTTCTCTCCCAAAAGGATTTCTGTTAAATACTGTCCAAACAATTGGAGGAAAACCTACTTTGTTGCTCAATGAATATTCTCCTTCGGACAATTTTGGGAATTTAAAAGCATTTGAATTTGCGAATGGAACCTTTCACACGAAAGATTCCTCCTTGAACACCTGGATCCCTCGTTCGTTCATCCATAGCGATGGAGAAGGGAAGTTTTCAATTTTAGTTCAGGACCGTGGAGTAACACAATTGTTTCAGGTAGACACTGTGAACGGAAAATTCTTTCATCAACCGGTATGGGGAGATTCCTCCGATGTTTGGGCAAGTCAATTGATTGATTTGGATGGAGATTTCAAACCGGAGGTGATTGCGAGAAGCAGTAATGAATTTATGATTTATAAAAATCTTGGGAACAATACATTTTCTTTAGAGACCCGATTGCCGGATTTTTCAGATCCTTTGCCTGGTGAATCCAGAAATCAGTTCGGTCCACCCCGGTCGATTGTGGGTGATTTTACCAACTCCGGCAAAAAGGAGATTATCTTTGCGGATCATGACGGCGATATGATCCTTTACCGGCAGCGCGAGGTTCATTCATTACTGTTCGATACCATTGGAACAGACCAAACGGAGCTATTCGAAATGAGTGATTTTCTTACAGCTGGTGATTTTACCGGTGACGGAATTATGGATTTTGCAGCGGCTGGTCATACCGACCTTGATCTGAATTTGGAACGGGAATATAACCTTCCGGTATGGACGGTACGAGTTTTCTCTCACACAACTGGTGATCCCATCGGAAGTGTTTCCAAGATATGGGAACAACGGTTCGTCGGTGTGAAATCCGGAACGAACTACGACAATGGAATTACCACCGGAAAATTAAAAACGGGCAATACAAAGGATGCATTGTTTCTTTCGCTGAATCCTCACCTCTATATCTTTGAATGGAATGAGAGTAAAAAAACATTTGAATCAAAATGGACCCATTCATCCCAAAGCAACAGCGTGGTGGTATTTGATTTTGACGGAGATTCTTTGAACGAGTTGGGATTTCAATCCAATGGAAAAACTGAATTCTGGTCGCTGCCCGGCACGGTTGCACCTTCGGCCCCATTTGCGGTCACAGTTGTTCCGTTGACAGCTGCAAAAATTCGGCTGCGTTGGAGTTCTTCAGTCATTCCGCACACGATTTTCAGGGGGACTCACAGTGATTCACTTACTGCGGTTGCTGCGATCAATGGAACGGAATGGATCGATAGTACTGTTCTTTCCGGTATACGGTATTATTATGCGGTCAGCGGTTCCGGGTCTCAGTCATCATCAATCGTCTCAATAGTGCCGCATGAAGCTCCAGTAATTGATACAGTGATCCAGATTTCCGCTACACAGGTAAAAGCGAGAATTACTTTCGATGTATCTTCGAAAGATCTCGACAGAATTCATTTTATTTTGGATGCAGGAATTCGATCCTCTTCCATAGTATGGGTTTCATCCCGAATGTTGCTGCTCACTTTCCCGCAACAGATTCAACCCGGCATCCATGAAGTAAAAATCGCACAATTGATTGATGCCAGCGGGATGCAGGGAGATACCGGAGCAGTATATACTTTCACTTCCGTAGTGTTGTCCGGAAAAGAATTTTTTGTTAAAGCGGCGTCAATGACACGGGCTGACAGGATTCGCATCGAATACAGTGAACAACCGGATTTCCGTACCGCAGCAAATAGGGAATTGTATTCGGTAAGGAATTCACTCCAGCAGTTTACCATCGCTTCTGTCGATTCTATCGATCCGGTAACAGTACTTCTAAATTTACCCGGAGCAAATCTTTCAAGGCTGGCACTTCGGCTGGAGATTACCATGAATGATAGTATTACATCTGCTTCCGGCAAAACTTTAATCGACGGGCGAGGACAGATTGTTTCGATCGCGCAGGATGCACAGTCGATTGATGCAGTTATCGTTTATCCTAATCCAGTAAAGAGTTCACAACAATTGTCGTTCGTTAATTTACCGGAAGATTGTACAATTTCGATTTTTTCCGTCCAAGGAGACCGTGTGAAGGACATCGGACCAACCAGGACGTCCGAAGGGATTTCGTGGAACTTGCGCGACGAACGGGGAAATGCGGTCGCATCGGGAATTTATCTCTATCGTATTGAACAAATGAACAGCGACAGGTTGGTCGTGAAAACGACGCTAGGAAAATTTGCAGTGATACGGTGACTAATGAAAAATTCACTCTGGACCATATCGAATATTCTTTCACTCAGCCGCATAGTCTTGATGATTCCGGTTATTTACTTTTTTATTACACCGGTTCAATTTCATCGGGAAATTGCGTTATTCATCATTCTGATCGCTGTCTCTACGGATGCGTTGGACGGATATGCGGCCCGCGTGAGAAATGAGATTTCCGAATTCGGGAAGATTATCGACCCGTTGGCGGATAAAATCAGCATCGGCATAGTGGTTGTAATGCTGACGATTTTTGGCGATATTCCTTTATGGTTTACCTTCATCGTTCTCAGCCGTGATTTGGTGATATTTCTGGCTGGATTATATATCCGAAAGAGAACGGGTTTGATCCTTCCGTCATTGATGTCCGGGAAAGTAGCCGTTTCCATCCTGGCACTGACTTTGGTGTTTCCGATATTACAATATCCTTCGTTGACGTTCTTGTACCTGATATTCCAATGGACCACGATCGGATTGCTGGGATATTCCCTGGCGGTATATGCAAATAGGTTTTTTGAAACTTTACGACAACACTCATTAATGCCGAACCGGAATTAATTCGGTCCGCACAAAGGAACAATGTGGGATTTTTCGATTCATTCAAATTATCACGTCTAAAAGAAGGACTGGCAAAGACCCGGGAAACACTTGTGGCAAAAGTGAACCGGCTCGTCTACGCGAAAGGAAAGATCGACGACGAATTCCTGACACAGCTGGAAGAGATTCTCATTACCAGCGATGTTGGTGTGGACACGTCGATCAAGATCATTGCAGGCATAAAGCGAAGTGCAAAAGAGCGAAAGTACGAAACGCAGGAGGAATTGAACGGTCTTGTACGAACAGAGATTGCCAACTCTCTAACGAAGCACACGTTCAACGGGAACGATCCGTTCGAATTTCCGCCGCACACGAAACCGTATGTGATGATGGTGGTGGGTGTCAATGGTGTCGGAAAGACGACCACCATCGGTAAGCTAGCACATAATTATAAGTCCGCCGGAAAACATGTGCTGATCGGTGCGGCAGATACATTCCGTGCTGCTGCAAATGAACAGCTGGAAGTGTGGGGAAAGCGTGCAGGCGTGGAAATCATTCAGCAGCTGCATGGTTCAGATCCGGCTTCTGTGGCATTCGATACCGTGAAAGCTGCACAATCTCGAAATGCGGATATAGTCATCATTGATACTGCAGGACGGCTGCATACGAAGACGAACTTGATGGAGGAATTGAAGAAGATCAAACGTGTCATTACAAAAGTGAGTGCGGAAGCGCCGCACGAAGTATTGTTGGTGCTCGATGCAACTACAGGACAAAATGCCGTACAACAGGCAAAACTGTTCAACGAAGCAGTTGGATTGACCGGCTTAATCATCACAAAATTGGACGGTACGGCAAAGGGCGGGGTGATCTTCGCAGTTAGCAATGCATTGAAAGTGCCGGTACGGTTCATTGGTGTTGGAGAAAAGATCGATGATCTACAGCCGTTCGATTCCGATAAGTTTGTGGAAGCGCTGTTTGAAAAGGAAGGGTACTGACACACTGATGGACGTGACGAAGGCAGTATGCAACTAGTATGGAAGAAGGTCGATCTGCATTTGCGCCATATGTTCCGTATTGCGCGCGGTGCACGGTCAACGGTTCCGGTTGTTATCCTGGAATTGCATCATGACGGCATTATCGGTTATGGAGAAGCGTCGCCGATAAAGCGGTACGGGGAAAGTCCGGAAACGATCGATGTGTTTTTAAAGAAGATCGATCTCACACCGTTTGAATCCCCGTTCATGCTGGATGCAATTCTCGATACGGTGAATTCGATTGATGCGGGGAATTCCTCGGCAAAATGTGCAATCGATATTGCACTGCATGATTGGATCGGGAAGAAGCGCGCACTACCGTTGTATCGGCTCTGGGGATTGGATCCGGAAAAAACACCGAAATGTTCTTTCACCATCGCAATCGATTCGAAGGAAGTAGTAGAACAGAAAGTTCGTGAAGCGGAAGAATATCCGATCCTGAAAGTGAAAATGGGGTTGGAGAATGATGAAGAGATGATTTCGACGATTCGGAAAATAACGGACAAAGTATTGTATGTGGATGCCAATGAAGGGTGGAAGGATAAACACATTGCCTTGGAACGGATCAACATGCTGAAGGACCGCAATGTTGCATTCGTCGAACAGCCGATGCCGGCGGCACAGCTGGATGACTTGAAATGGCTGCGGGAACATTCGGAGCTTCCGCTGATTGCCGATGAAAGCGTTTTGCGTCTTGACGATATTCCGAAATTGACGGAAGCATTCGACGGGATCAATATCAAATTGATGAAGAGTACCGGGCTTCGTGAAGCAATGCGCATGATCGAAGCCGCGCGCGCGCTGAACATGAAAGTGATGTTGGGCTGTATGATAGAAACGGCTGTCGGAATATCCGCTGCCGCCCATCTTTCGCCGTTAGCGGATTTTGCCGATCTTGACGGAAATGTACTTATCGCAAACGATCCGTTTGACGGCGTCCGAAATATTAAAGGGGAACTAAAATTACATTCTGCACCGGGATTGGGAGTAACACCAGTCTCTTAAGAGTGTGAATATCTAAACATGACGTCCATCATCAATATATTGCCGGACCATCTTGCGAATAAAATTGCAGCAGGAGAAGTCGTACAGCGCCCTGAATCGGTGATCAAAGAATTGCTGGAAAATTCCATCGATGCCGGTGCAACTTCAATCGCCATTGCTATAAAGAACGCCGGAAAAACTCTTATCCAAATGATCGACAATGGCGTTGGAATGAGCGAAGAGGATGCAGTAAAGTCATTCTATCGGCACGCAACCAGCAAGATCGTCAACTACGAGGACCTGGAAAATATCCGGACCCTGGGATTCCGCGGCGAAGCGCTTGCATCAATCGCTGCTGTGGCACAGGTGGAATTGATCACACGGCGAAAAGAAGATACGATCGGTTCTCTTCTGCGAATTGAAGGATCGGAAATCAAAGAGCAGACGAAAACAGCACATCCAGTTGGCACTTCCATCAGTGTGAAAAACATTTTTTATAATACTCCTGCGCGCCGTCAATTCCTCAAGTCCAATAATACCGAGTTCAAACACATCTACGAAACAATCCAGCGGATGGCATTGTCCAAACCCGAGATCGCTTTGGAGTTTGTTAGTGATGATGATACGATTCTCGCATTGCCGTCACAAAATCTCGAAGAGCGATTACAGAGCCTTTTCGGTGACAGGCATTTTGCGACATTGCTTCCTGTGAAGGAAGAGACTGAAATCCTGTCACTTACCGGGTACATTGGCAAGCCGGATTTTGCACGAAAATCCAAAGTTGAGCAATACATCTTTCTGAACGGACGATTCATTATCAGCCGCTCGATCAACCATGCAGTTTTCTCTGGCTATGAACATCTGGTGGAGAAAGGGAATTTTCCTTTTTTCCTATTATTCATTTCTCTTGATCCGCAAAAAGTAGATGTGAATGTCCACCCTTCAAAAATGGAAGTAAAATTTGCGGATGAGCAGCATATCTACCGAATTGTTATCTCAGTGATTCGGAAGACTCTCGGTCAAAACGATATCGTTCCAACGGTGGAGTTTCAGCGGCCGTCCGGCGATCAGTTTTCTTCGCTGCGGCATATTGCTCAACCGCGATGGTTCGGCGATGTCCCTTTACAGCACACTGTCGATCCGAATGCACCATTCGCAGCACCGGAACAAAAAAACACCTTCTCCGGAGAGAGTGAAGAGATCCCGTTTGATCTGAATTCAAAACTCGATCAGATATTCTCACAATCCACTTCGACGGAAACAAATGTGCCGGAAGATACCTCCGTTCGGTTGCAACACGGTACAAGGGAGAGTGAAGCGCAAGAAGGGAAAGCAATTTGGCAATTGCACAATAAGTACATCCTCACGCAGATCCGTTCCGGAATGATGATTATCGATCAGCATGTTGCACACGAACGAATTCTGTACGAGCGGGCATTGACCAGGATGAACAACGCAGTTCCTTCTTCGCAGCAGCTGCTCTTCCCGCAAACAATTGAGATGCCGGCGGGAGATTACTCGCTAGCCAAGGATTTATTGCCGTTTTTGAATTCCATTGGGTTCGAGACGAAACCGTTTGGAAAGAACACCATCGTGTTGGAAGGAGTGCCGCCGGAGGTAAAAGCGGGAACAGAATCGACGATTCTTCAAGAAATTCTTGATGAGTACAAAAACAATCAATTAAGAGTGAAACTCGACGCTCGGGATAATATTGCAAAATCATTTTCTTGTAAAGCAGCAATCAAAGCGGGAGAGAGACTGTCTGAAGTGGAAATGCGGTCGCTGATTGATCAATTATTTGCTACCTCCATGCCGTATGTCTGTCCCCATGGAAGGCCTGTGCTTATAAAACTTTCATTGGCGGAATTGGATCGTCGATTTTTCAGGACGTAAAGGCTGAAAATCCCAACTAATTTTTTCGATGGGGAAAATGCAATATTATTTGGAATTTTGGCTCTGATTTCCGAAGTTTACAGTATTCTTGGCAGACGGCAATATTAGGCAGTAAAACAAAATTCAATTATTTGGTCACAATCTGAATAATTAGATAAAACGATCTAACATATCGGAGAAATATTATGGCAACATTTAACGATCCGCAATCCATCAAACAGGAAGCGGAACGCTACAAGGCAAAAGCGGCTGCCTCCAAAGTGCGGGATGTGAAATTTACAACCGTCAGCGGTGAATCGGTGGAACTGTTATATTCACCCGAAGAAGTGAATGAGATAAATTATCTTGCTGAGATCGGATATCCCGGTGAATTTCCCTACACAAGAGGGATCCATCATACAGGTTACCGCGGCAAATTGTGGACCATGCGTCAGTTTGCAGGATTTGGGACGCCGGAAGACACAAATCAGCGATTTAAGTACCTTTTAGAGCACGGTCAGACCGGGCTTTCAACTGCTTTTGATCTGCCGACCTTGATGGGCAGAGATGCAGATGATCCATTTTCAGAAGGTGAAGTAGGAATATGCGGAGTTGCTGTCAGTTCACTGGCAGATATGGAGATCCTGTTCAAAGGAATACCGTTGGACCAGGTGACGACATCAATGACGATTAATGCCCCAGCTGCGATGATCCTGGCATTCTATATCGCCGTAGGAGAGAAACAAGGATTGAAATCCAATGTCCTGCGAGGAACTATCCAAAACGATATTCTCAAAGAATATATCGCACAAAAGGAATGGATTTATCCTCCGAAACCATCGATGCGGATCATTACAGATATGTTTCAATATTGTTCGAAAGAACTTCCGCAATTTAACCCTATCTCTGTATCAGGCTATCATATACGAGAAGCTGGTTCAACTTCTGCACAGGAGCTTGCATTTACTCTGGCAGATGGTTTTGCATATATCGAAGCAGGAATGGCAGCAGGGTTGGATGTCGATGATTTTGCTCCTCGCATCTCGTACTTCTTCAATTCTCATCTGGACTTTTTTGAAGAGATTGCCAAATTCAGGGCTGCTCGAAAGATCTATGCGAAGCGAATGCGGTATAAATATGGTGCGAAAAATCCAAAATCTTGGACACTCCGTTTCCATACGCAAACAGCCGGATGCACTCTTACAGCCCAACAACCAGAAAATAATATCGTTAGAACTGCATTACAGGCATTAGCGGGTGTTTTGGGTGGGACACAATCTCTTCATACAAATTCCATGGATGAAACGCTTGCTTTACCTTCAGATAAAGCAGTGAAGATTGCGTTACGCACACAACAGATTATTGCGGATGAGATCGGCGTTGCCAATGTCATCGATCCACTGGGAGGAAGCTATTTTGTTGAAGCAATGACGGACAAGATGGAACGCGAGGCCGAACAATATTTTGAAAAGATTGAATTGCTTGGCGGTGTGATCCCGGCAATCGAACAGGGATTCTTCCAAAGGGAAATTGCGGAAGCTGCCTATCGATATCAAAGGGAACTGGATACGAAAGACAAGATTATCGTCGGCGTGAACCAATATGTGGAAGAGGATGAGAAGATCGATATTCCGATTCTTGCGATCTCTCCCGACGTTGAAATTCTTCAAAAGAAGCGATTGGCAGAATTAAAGCAGGGGAGAAACCAGGAAGCGGTTGCTGAGTCATTGAAAGCATTACAGCATGCTGCCGCCGACGGCACGAATCTGATGCCGCATCTATTGAAAGCGACGAGAAATTATGTAACACTCGGTGAAATGTGCAATTCTTTGATCGAGCATTTTGGTATTTACGAAGAACAGGCTGTGTTTTAGAAGGAATTGAATGTCCCCACATATTCGGTTATTGCGACCTGCCCAATGGTTAAAAAACAGTTTTGTTTTTACTCCGTTGATTTTTTCAAAACACCTATTTGATCAGGACTACTTATTCAATGCAGCACTTGCATTCTTCGCTTTCAGCTGCGCATCTAGTCTTATATATATTGTTAATGATATTGTAGATCGTGACGCAGATAAACTCCATCCAGAAAAGAAAAAACGGCCGATCGCATCAGGTGAAATCTCGATCTCAATTGCGATTATCATGGCGATGTTCTCTGGAGCAGCAGCGTTTGTGATATCGCTATTTCTTCCGAATGAGTTTGCGTACGCAATGCTTTTGTATGTTGTCATCCAATTTGCGTACTCATTCCACTTAAAACATATCGTGATATTGGATCTTTTCATTATCGCAACCGGGTTTATGTTACGTGTATTTAGCGGAGCATTGGCGATACAAGTTGATATTTCCCATTGGTTAGTCATTACCACGCTGTTTTTATCACTCTTCCTTGCAGCATCAAAACGGCGTGCGGAATTAATGATGATCAAGAAACAGAACTTCGAAACAAAAAGACGCGTACTGCAGGAATATAGTATTCCGTTTCTTGATTCACTGCTTTTGATTACAACTACCGGAATGGCCATTTCCTATTCATTGTATACAATGGCAGAGCGGACAATCGAAGTCTTTCGGTCAGAGTATTTAATCTTTACCACTGTGTTCGTCCTATTTGGCATATTTCGCTATCTCTTTCTTGTCCTGGTTAAGGAGCAAGGAGAGAACCCGACTGCAATTCTAACAAATGATACCCCGACCGCGATAAATCTTTTTTTCTGGTTGATTACTTGTATAATGATAATTTACTTTCATTGAAAGTAGAGTAATATCTTTAATCATAACGTTTTAGTATCCTGATCCTATGAAATTACCTTCCCGCTGGATCACACATTTCGAAAAATCCGGATCATTAAAGTCACCCCGGTACGCGGAATCCATAGCATACTTCAAGCAATTTGAAAAATACACTCCGTATGCAAAAATGGTGACTATCGGAATTTCGCCTCAGGGACGTTCGATAGAATGCATCATCATTTCAAAAAACAGTGATTTCACACCAGAAAAAGTTAAAAAGAGCGGCAAAGCGGTTGTTTTAATTCAAAACGGAATTCATGCCGGAGAAATTGAAGGAAAAGATGCTTGCATGATTCTTTTGCGGGAAATGCTAATTACAAAAGAGAAGTTTCATCTGCTGGATAACCTAGTAATTATCATCATCCCTGTTTTGAATGTGGACGGTCATGAACGCATTAGTCCATTTAATCGGCCAAATCAAAATGGCCCGCTGGAAATGGGATGGAGAACTACCAGCTGGAACCTGAATCTGAACAGGGATTATATGAAGGTTGATACTCCGGAAATACGAGCATTCATGCAATTGTTCAATTCCTGGCTGCCGGATTTTTTTATTGACAACCACACGACGAATGGAGCGGATTATCAATACCATATCACCTATACTCTTGAGAAGTTTTCAAATATCGACAAATCATTATCCAAATGGGGAATACAAAAGCTTCTGCCAGCCGTATTGAAAAATGTGGAATCGAAAGGATTCATCACTGGTTTGTATATTCAGTTGAAGAAGGATGGAATGATCGAAAGCGGAATGATTGACACACCGTCGGATCCTCGACTATCCACGGGATATACAGCATTGCAAAACAGACATGGTTTGCTCGTAGAAACACATTCTTTGAAACCGTTCAACAACCGCGTTCAGTCGACACTGGAGATGAATACTGCAGTCCTGGAATATCTTAACACGCATTTCAAGCACCTTAAAAAACTCAATCAGAATGCCGATCGATTATCGCGAAAACTCCGAATTCTGCCGGTGAATTTTGAATTAAGTGGATCTTCCAAACCGTTAAATTTCAAAGGTTTTAACGCAATACACAAGAATAGTTCTATTACAGGTAATGATGTTGTGTATTACTCCGATACGCCGAAGGAATTCACAATTCCGCTTTTTGATGACGTCAAAACTGTTACGACAATTCGTCTCCCAAAAGCGTACATCATTCCGAAGGAATTTACAGAGATCATTCGTCGTTTGGAACTGCATGGTGTCAGGATAAATCGGTTTCCAAAAGAGAAAAAGTTGGTTGTCTCCGAATTATCTTTCATCAGCAGTACATTCTCGTCCAAACCATATGAAAACCATCAATGTGTGAAGGTGAAATGCAAATCCAATAAAAAGAAAGTTACGTTTCCAAAAGGAACATGTATTATTCACTTGAATCAGCGAATGAACCGTGTGATAGTGAATTTGTTGGAACCTGAAGCACCGGATTCATTCGTCAGTTGGGGATTCTTCAATGCTTTTTTCGAACGAAAGGAATATGCCGAAGCATACGTGATGGAACCGTTCGCACAGAAAATGTTGTCTTCCAACGATCAATTGAGAAATGAATTTGCTGTTTTAATGGAGGATCAGACGTTCCGTAATGATCCGCATGCACGACTGGAGTTTTTTTATCAAAAGTCTCCTTTTTTTGACCAGAAAGAAAAAAAATACCCTATCTACAGAATGGTATAACCCGGGAAAATGTATGAGCAAAACTATTCTTTGTCTCTCCAGTTATGAAAAAGGACAAGAATTTCTCCGCCAGGCAAAAAGGGAAGGGTGGAAAGTGCTGTTATTGACATCAAAAAGCCTGGAGCATTCGGACTGGCCGAAAGACCATCTTGATAATATTTATTTTATTCCCGATGTCAATAAAGAGTGGAATATGCAAGATGTGATTCACGGAGTCAGTTATCTTGCGAGAACGGAACAGATTGACCGAATCGTCGCATTGGATGATTTTGATGTTGAAAAAGCAGCGACACTCCGAGAGCATTTACGGATTGGAGGAATGGGAGAGACGACTGCCCGATATTTCCGTGACAAACTTGCCATGCGAATGAAAGCACGCGAAGCCGGGATCAACGTTCCGGACTTTGTCGGCATTCTTAATTATGACCGCATTCGGGATTTTCTCGCTGCTGTTCCGCCGCCGTACGTCCTGAAGCCGCGACTCTCGGCCGGTGCTGTGGGAATAAAAAAAATTGTTACCTCGGACGAATTATGGCGAAAGATCGATGAGTTCGGCGATCAACAATCCTATTATCTGTTGGAGAAATTTATACCCGGCGATATTTTCCACGTGGACAGCATCTTATCTCAAAAACAGATCCTCTTTTCTCTTGTCAGCAAATATGGAGTGCCGCCGTTAGAAGTCTCCCATGATGGGAGAGTCTTCATGACGCGGACAATTCTTCGAGGAAGCGAGGATGAGATTTCATTGAAAGAATTGAACACGATCGTATTGCCGGCACTGGGATTATTGCAGGGCGTTTCGCATACGGAGTACATTAAATCTCATGTGGACGGAAAATATTATTTCCTGGAAACATCTGCTCGCGTTGGCGGTGCACATATCGTGGAATTAATCGAAGCTGCCACTGGCATGAATCTCTGGACGGAATGGGCTCGGTTAGAAACAACGGAGGATGTATCAACGTATGCACCGAAACTGCTCAGAGAAGAATATGCAGGACTGATGGTGTCTCTGGCGAAACAACAATGGCCGGACCTATCCGCTTATAACGATCCGGAGATCTATTGGAAGATCAATAAAGAATTTCATGCCGGCTTGGTCATCCGGTCGCCGAAATTCGAACGGATCGAATCACTGCTTGGCACCTATACGGAACGATTCTATCGAGACTTCTTCACATCAGCACCGCCGAAAGATAAACCGACACACTAAGACTTACAACAGGTTTTGATATCCGCTATCCACGGGTGGATTTTCTCAAATACTGCTTCATATACTCCTGTACTTTTTGTATTTTCAAATCATGAAAGTTACTAACTGGGGAAATTATCCGATAATTGAAGCGCAGGTCATGACGCCGTCAACCGTTGAAGAGGTTCGTGCAATTATTGCTTCTTCACCGGAACTGATAGCGCGGGGGTTAGGACGATGCTATGGGGATTCTTCATTGAATTCGACCATCGTTTCTACGCTTCGCATGAATCACATCCTGTCATTCAATGAACAGACCGGTGAAATCACATGCGAGTCCGGAGTTTCATTTGCTGAATTACTCGATGCTTTCGTTTCGCGCGGATGGTTCCTGCCGGTCACTCCCGGTACAAAATTCATCACCGTCGGTGGAGCCATTGCATCGGATGTTCATGGTAAAAACCATCATGTTGCCGGTTCGTTCTCCGCTCATCTTAGTTCAATGAAGCTTATGCTGAGCGACGGCACGATTGTGCAATGCTCTAGAGATTCACACTCCGATCTGTTCTGGGCGACATGCGGCGGTATGGGACTGACGGGGATCATTCTCGAAGCGACCTTCCATCTGATGCGAATTGATACTGCCTATATACGGCAACGAATTATCAAGGCGAGGAATATCGATGAGGCTATCGATTTGTTTGAAGCGAATAAGCATTGGACATATTCGGTAGCTTGGATTGATTGTTTATCCAAAGCAGGCTCACTCGGCCGGTCTGCTCTTATTCTGGGAGAACATGCGACTAAACAGGAGGTGGGTTACCGATATCGTGATCCCTTGAAAATCGATAAAGGATTTTCAATTCCAGTGCCGGTTTTCTTGCCGGATTTCGTTCTAAATACTTATACCGTAAAAGTGTTCAACGAACTGGTGAATACAAAATATATACAGGGTGATTCTTTTGTGGAATATGGTCCGTTTTTTTATCCATTGGATATCTTTTTGGACTGGAACCGAATTTACGGTCGACGGGGTTTCACGCAATATCAGTTTGTGTTACCGAAGGCTTCATCGCGCACAGGTTTACGAAAGGTATTGGAACGGATCTCTCGCAGTGGTGAAGGGTCATTCCTTGCAGTGTTAAAACTGTTCGGGAAACAAGAAGGGCTTCTGTCGTTCCCACAAGAAGGCTTCACACTTGCCCTTGATTTTGCCATTTCTCCGGCAACGTTGGCTTTGTTCCGTGAATTGGACGAACTGGTGTGCGAACATGGCGGTCGGCTGTACTTGACCAAAGATGTCCGCATGCCTAAAGAGGTTTTCGACAAAGGATACTCACAGGTTCAGCAATTCCATACAACGAAGGACAAATTCGATTCAATTAAAAAATTTCAATCATTACAATCAAAACGGGTCGGACTATCATGAAGTATGTTCTTATTATCGGCGCAGGTTCCGACATTGCACGACCACTGGCCTTCTTGTATGCGAAAGCAGGATATGGGATCTATCTTGCCAGCAGAAGTTATGAACAACTTGTGCGTGACGCCAGCGATATCAAGATCCGGTATACCGTTGACGCCGCGGCATTTAAATTCGATGTGTCGCACACAACAACTCATCAACAATTTTATGATGCGCTTCCGGTAAAACCTGCCGGAGTCATTTGTTTGGCTGGGAGTCTGGGAGATCAACAGAAGTCCGAACAGGACTACAACGAAGCAAAGAACGTGATGGAGGCGAATTATACCGGACTGGTCTCCATCCTGCACATCATCGCAAACGATTTTGAAAAGAGAAGGGAAGGATTCATCGTTGGAGTAAGTTCCGTAGCGGGTGAGAAAGGCAGAAAAAGTAATTACGTGTACGCAAGTGCAAAAGCGGGATTTACAACGTTCCTGTCTGGCCTGCGCAATAGGCTCTATCCAGCGCATGTTCATGTGATGACCGTTCATCCCGGTTTTATTCGTACGAAGATGATCGAAGGACGAGCAACGCCGGGAATAATTACTGCAAGTCCGGAAGAAGTTGCGGATGATATTTTTTCCGGACAGCAATCCGGGAAAGATTTTATCTATTCAAAATGGTTCTGGAGATTCATTATGCTTGGTTTCAAAATGATACCCGAACCGATTATTAAAAAACTTGATCTGAAATGACCACCAGAGGCAGAGCGGAATTAGCATTATTTGCAACAACATTTGTTTGGGGCAGCACGTTTGTTGTAGTGAAATCGGGGACGGAAAATATTTCCCCATCGTTGTTCATTGCCTTAAGGTTCGGGACGGGTGCGTTGATCTTTGCAGTTCTATTGTTCCGGCAATTGCGGTCGATTCAGCGGCGGACAATAATAAAAGCTGTGACTCTTGGTTCCATGCTCGGCATAGGAATTCTTTTACAGAATATAGGCATTTATCATACTACGGCATCGAAAGCGGCATTCATCACAGGACTGATGGTTATCTTTACACCGGTGGCTCAATTGATTTTGGAAAGGCGCCCGCCGAAGCTTGGAAATATTGCGGGAATAATTATTGTCACCTTTGGATTATATCTACTCACGTCCCCGACCGGTTCTGAAATTAATGTTGGCGATGTGTTAGTCCTGATCTCTGCAGCTATTTTCGGCGTCTATATCGTCTTTCTGGATATGTATTCAAGAGCAGAAAATGTCTTTCATCTTGCTTTTTTGCAGGTAACAATGACGACGTTGATTGCGGTGTTTGTACTACCGTTCGAAACGATAAAATTTGAACCATCAACACAATTGTTTCTTTCCTTGTTGTATATGGGAGTGTGTGCAACTGTATTTACGACATATGTTCAGACGCGTTTTCAAAAAGATACGAGTCCTACCCGGGCAGTAATCATCTTTACGATCGAGCCGGTAATCGCCGCTGTTTTGGCATATTATGTCCTTGGCGAAGTGCTCGGCATAGCGGGTGTGATCGGTGCCGGTGTCATTGTTGCCGGGATACTGATCTCGGAATTTTCTGATTCCCTTCTTTCAAAATTTGGTATGAATGTCCAGGCAGTAGAAGATTAATGGAAAGTAATGCAAAGATAACAGTTAATGGCATTGTCCAAGGGGTCGGATATCGTTGGTTTGCCGACCGATCGGCCAGGAAATACGAATTAAAAGGTTTCGTTGAAAATCTTCCAGACGGTTCGGTGTATCTGGAAGTGGAAGGGAAGAGAGATTCCATCGAAGCTTTGCTCATCGAATTGAAAAAAGGTCCTAATCATTCGAATGTTGAAGAGGTAAAAGTCGAATGGGGGACAGCACATCATTTATTCATTAATTTCAGGATCAAGGCATAATGAACCGTATTGGTTTTGGATTTGATGTTCATAAATTGGCACCGGGAAGAAAATTGATCCTTGGCGGAGTGGAAATCCCAAACGAAAAAGGACTCCTCGGTCATTCCGATGCCGATGTGTTGTTACATGCCATTTGTGACGCATTATTGGGGGCAGCAGCGCTGGGAGATATCGGGAAACATTTTCCTGATACTGATGCACACTATAAAGGGATTTCCAGTATAGAACTGTTGAGAAAAGTGAATGAATTGTTAAAGAAACACAATTTTGTTATTGAGAATATCGATTCAACAGTTGTTCTGGAAGCACCGAAGATAGCACCCTTTGTCTCAGAAATGCAGAAAAATATTTCTGATGCATTAGCAATCAAACAAAATCAGGTTTCAATAAAAGCTACAACAAATGAAGGAATGGGATTTATTGGAGTGGGCGAAGGTGCTGTAGCATATGCAGTTACAATTATTGTTTCGGAAAATTAATATCTCCTTGGAAGCAATTATCTCATACCTTCAACAGCTTAGCCCATTCTGGGTGTATGCCGCAATTTTTTTTATTGCATATATAGAGAATCTCTTCCCGCCGTCTCCGAGTGATGTTATGATCGTCGCAGGAGGGTATCTCGTCGGAATAGGTCATATCGACTTCATCTCTGCACTTGTTATAGCAACGATAGGGAGCACCACCGGATTTATGACGATGTATAAGATCGGTGATTGGTTTGGTTTGAAGATCATAGAAACAAGAAAAATAAAATTCCTGCCGCTTGATTCTGTCCACAAAGTGGAAATTTGGTTTCGACATTACGGATACTGGCTGATTATCGCGAACAGATTTCTGTCCGGTACGAGAGCTGTTGTTGGTTTCTTTGCCGGAATGGCAGAAGTGAAATTCGTTCCGACTGCAATTTTGTGTTTTGTCAGCGCGCTCATTTGGAATTGGATACTTGTTTACGCAGGAACACTTTTGGGTGAGAATTGGAAAGCAATAGGGGATTATTTAAGTACTTATAGTCAAATTGTTGCAGTATTGGTATTTATTGGCTCTGGATTCATTTTTGTTGTATGGTATAGAAGAAGAGGAAAAAAGAATGACTGAATTCTTCCTCTCAGTGGACGTCTCTCTCTTTTATTTTATCAACCATACAATAACCAATCCGTTTTTGGATTGGTTGATGCCTTTCTTAACAGATCTAAATAAAAATAAGATTGTTTTATCAATTATCAGTGTTTGGGCACTTTTTGTAGTTTGGAAAGGTGGAAACAAAGGGAGAACAGCTATTGGATTATTGATTGTCACTGTTATAATCAGTGATCAACTAAACAGTTCAATTATTAAACAATTCTTTGGTAGGATCAGGCCATGCCGTGCGCTGGAAGGTGTGCGAATGCTGGTAGATTGCGGAGGAGGATTATCATTTCCATCATCGCATGCGACCAATAATTTTGCTGCCGCAACGATACTTTCTCACTTTTACCGTTCCCAAAAATGGTATTGGATCTCCTTTGCTACAATCGTAGCACTCTCCAGGCCGTATGTTGGTGTGCATTATCCTTCGGACATTGTCGGCGGTGCAATCCTTGGCATTGTTATCGGAATATTGGTATCAACAGGATGGGAACAATTGCTTGGTATAGTAAAGAAAATACATTTATCTCAAACTGGTAACTTATTGTGAAAGAACTTTTTAACTTCGATCGTCAGAAAAAATATTTACTCCTGTTATCGCTCGCTACAGCAATTCTTTTGAGTCTTTCGTTTCCGCCGTTCCCTTTGGGTGTATTAGCGTGCGTGGGATTCGTACCTTTTCTTATTGTGACACATTCGATCGAATCATTCGGCAGATACTTCCGCTATGCGTATGGTACTTTCTTTTTATTCACAATGATTACCTTGTATTGGGTTGGGGGATTCACACACATGAAGGATCCTTACCTAATGATTGCGGGAGTTGCTTTATACCTGTGGGAACCATTAGTTCTTACTCTACCAGCTCTCATATTTTTTTTCATTCGAAAAAGACTTAACACAAAATATTCAACAGCGGCATTTCCGTTTGTTTGGATTACAATGGAATGGTTATATGCCTATGGAGAGTTGGCATTTCCCTGGCTGCATATCGGGAACAGTCAAACATATCAGCTCGAAAAGATCCAATTTGCTGATGTCACCGGCGTCTATGGGATTTCATTTTGGGTTTTAGTCATCAATGTAATTATCTACTACCTTGTAAAGGAAATACAAGCGAATGCCCGATCGAAAAAGCGGTATTTATTGTTTGTAACAGCCATCTTGGTAATTTATATCGCTCCGAATTTCTATCATGGTTCCAACAGTATGTCAGATCCACCAAGCGGAAAAAGCATCACCATCGGAATTCTTCAACCGAATATTGATCCCTGGACCAAATGGGAAGGTGCTAATACATTCTCATCTCGATGGAGCCAAGTTCAGCATTTTTTAGAGCTTATAGGCAAACATATCAACGATAGTGTTGATGTTGTTGTCCTTCCTGAATCTGCGATCTTATTGAATCTTCCGTCGCAATTTCAACAAATGCAAGAATTCAGAAAAATTATTGATAGTCTGAATGTTTCTGTTATTTCAGGTTATGTAAGTGTCAAATATTACGAGCCGGAGAATGCTCCACCGACAAGTAGCACATTTAAAGGGACCAATATCCGATATGATTCCTTTAATTCCATTATGTTTGTTGAACCGCATAATGAAAAAGTGCAAACATACAGTAAAATGAGGCTTGTACCATTTGCCGAACGAATCCCATATGCGGACAAGGTGCCATTTTTGATTGAACCACTCCGCTGGGGAGTTGGGATCAGTAATTGGGGATTATCGCATGACAGTACTGTGTTCGAAAGTTTCGTACTCAATGCTAAATTCCTTGCGATGGTGTGTTATGAATCGATCTTTCCGGAATTTGTTTCCAGCTTCGTAGATAAAGGCGCTGAATTCCTTGTGTTTACAACCAATGACAGCTGGTGGGGAAACACTTCTGGAGCTAGACAGCATAATCAATTTGCAGTCTTAAGGGCTGTTGAGAATCGACGGTGGGTTGTTCGATGTGCAAATGGCGGTATTTCCTCCTTTATCGATCCATTCGGGAACATGTATGATATGACCAATATGTATACTGAAGCGTACATACAACATTCCATTCAACCGATGAAGACGAAGTCTTTTTATTCTACTCATGGAGATTGGTTTGCAAGAATTTGTTCGAGCATAACTGCTATTATTTTTTTATTTTCAATAGGTTATAGTTTTTTGCGAAAGGAATTATGAGCGATCAAGTAATAGATTTACGGAGTGATACTGTTACAAAGCCGTCCAAAGAAATGCGCGATGCAATGGCATATGCAGAGGTCGGGGATGATGTTTTCGGCGAGGATCCGACCGTTGTGAAGCTTCAGGAAGCTGCAGCAGAAATTCTTGGTAAAGAAAAAGCATTATACGTTTCCAGCGGGTGTCTGAGCAATCAACTGGCGTTGAAAGCGCATACAGAGATGGGTGATGAAGTGATTATGGAACAGGATGCGCACATGTTCAATTATGAAACTGCCGCGCCATCCGTCATGTCTGGAGTGCAGGTGAAGACCATTGCCGGAGTCCGCGGAATGTTCAGAGCAGAAGATCTACCGCCGCATATCCGTCCGGCAGTTTACTATATGCCAAAAACAAAAGTCATTTGCGTGGAGAATACCCATAACCGCGCAGGCGGCACAATCTTTCCTTTGGAAGAGATCAAAAAGCTCTCATCATTTTGTAAAGAACAAGGAATCATTTTTCATCTGGATGGTGCACGGTTATGGAACGCATCAGTTGCAACAGGAATTCCAGTTAAGGAATGGGCAAGACATTTTGATTCCGTCTCCGTCTGTTTTTCAAAAGGACTGGGGGCGCCGGTAGGATCAGCAATTTGCGGGACAAAAGAATTCGTGTTGAAAGCGCATAAGTGGAGGAAAGTATTCGGCGGCGGCATGAGGCAATCAGGTATCATCGCAGCAGGTGCTCTGTTTGCACTGCAACATAATGTTGAACGACTGACTGAAGACCACACAAAAGCAAAATATTTTTCTCAGGAACTTTCCCGGATCCCTGTTTTCGATATTGATTTGGAGAGCGTTCAGACCAATATCGTTCTTGTCGACGTGAAGAAGTCCGGTAAAACACCACAGCAAGTAATCGACATAATGAAAGAGCACAATATTTTAATCTCCGGTGGAACTTTTACAACATTTCGCGCAGTAATGCATCTTGATGTCTCAATGGATCAAGTAAACCATTCTATTCAAAAGTTTAAACAGAATTTTTCATAGGTGAAATCTGTGGAGCTTGCGAATTTTCGACATACGTATGATATCAAGGTCCGCAATTATGAAATCGATTGGCAGGGGATTGTCCATAACGGGAATTATCTTTTATATTTTGAGGTCGCACGTGTCGATTATTTCAAAACGGTTGGATTGAAAGTGGATGAACGATCCATCAACGGATCGGTCCGCGTTGTTATCGTCCGGAACGAATTGGATTATTTCAACTCTGCGACTTTTGATGATCATGTGAAGATATACACGCGTGTCCTATCGATCAATAATTCAAGTTTCACCTGTGAAGCAATGATGATGCATAGTGAAAAACAAATTCCGATCGCAAAGAATATTGCTGTATTAGTATGGACTGATCCAAAGACGGGAAAATCAACCCCGGTACCGGTAGAGCTTCGAAAATTAGTGGATGCGTTTGAAGAGGGTAAAGCCTCGATCCATTGGCCAAATGTGGAAATATGATATATGATCTCTTTTGAAGAATTTAAATTACTTACTGCTAAAGGAAACGTTATTCCTCTCTTCGATGAGATCCTCGCCGATACGGAGACGCCTGTTTCTGTCTATCTTAAAGTTCGCGGAGAAAGTCCATATTCTTTCCTTTTAGAAAGTATTGACGGCGGAGAAAAAATCGGGCGGTATTCGTTCATCGGATTCAATCCTTTCAGCAACTTCGTCATCCGCGGTACAACATACGAGATTCAATCACGTCATCCGGACGTAACAGTCCTGCCGAACCTTGTAAAAGGAATTCCACATCCGGTTGATGCATTAAAAAAAATATTCTCGCATTATAAAACTGCACTGGTGGACGGACTACCGAGACTTGCCAGCGGGGCAATAGGATATTTCGGGTACGAAACAGTACAGCTGATCGAAAATATTCCTTCGGCAAAGGTCGATGAATTGAAATTGGATGATTCGCTGTTGATGTTCCTTGATACGTTGTTCGTATTTGACAATGTGAAACGAAAACTGCTGCTCGTTTCGAATGCGTATGTTCCGGAGGGGTCCAGTGAAGAACGTATAAAGACAGAATATGATACCGCTGCTGAAGAGATCCGAAAGATGCGCCAGATACTGAAAAAATCGGTGCCGGCTGAAATGCAGAAATCGATAGTCGGTCCGCTAGAACAAGCTGTTTCTAAAAGCGAATACGAATCGATGGTGAAACGTTCTATTGCCTATATCGTGGAAGGGGATGTCTTTCAGGTGCTGCCTTCACACCGGATGAAAAGGAAGTATGACGGCGACCCATTTGCGATCTACAGGATGCTGAGAGTGATAAATCCATCGCCATATATGTATTATTTTTCGCTGAACGGACTTTGCATTGCAGGATCTTCACCGGAACTGCTCGTGAGAGTGGAGAACGGGATTGTTGAAACACGGCCTCTCGCCGGAACACGAAAGAGAGGGTCCACAAGCGAAGAAGACGATGAGCTTGCAAAAGAACTTCTCGCAGATCCAAAGGAGCTAGCTGAACATCTCATGCTAATCGATCTCGGCCGCAATGATATCGGCAGGATCAGCGAATACGGTAAAGTGGATGTGACCGAATATATGGTAATTGAAAAATATTCACATGTCATGCATATTGTTTCCAACGTGAAAGGGAAATTGAAAAAAGGACTTTCAGCGATCGATGCATTTTTTTCTTGTTTCCCTGCAGGAACTCTCTCTGGTGCACCGAAAATCCGCGCTATGGAGGTCATCGCTGAATTGGAACCTGTGAAACGGGGTATTTATGGCGGTGCGATTGGGTATCTGGACTTTTCTGGAAATCTCGATTCCTGTATAGCTATCCGGACGACGATCATCAAAGACGGATACGCATATTTTCAAGCCGGTGCCGGGGTAGTCTATGATTCCGTCCCCGAACGGGAATACCAGGAAACGCTCATTAAAATGGGTGCGGTAATACGTGCTGTAGAGGCAACAACTTCAATTGGAAATGTATGATTCTTATAATCGATAATTACGACTCGTTTACGTACAATCTCGTTCAGTACCTTGGCGAGATGAATGTGGAAGTACATATCGTCCGCAACGACAAGATAACACTGGATGAGATCAGGTCATTGTCACCGGACGGTATCGTGATTTCGCCGGGGCCATGCACGCCAAAAGAAGCGGGTGTTTCTGTTCCTTTGATCAAAGAATTCTTTTCATCAATCCCGATCCTGGGTGTCTGCCTCGGCCATCAGTCCATTGGCGAAGCGTTCGGCGGTGATGTAATCAAAGCACCGAGTGTTGTTCACGGAAAAACATCGGAAGTACTGCACAAAGGGAAAGGGATTTTTACATCAGTTCCGGACAGATTCCTGGCTGCACGATATCATTCACTGGTGATTGATCCGCGAACAATGCCCGAAGTGCTCGAAGTGACGGCAACAACGGCAGACGGTGTAGTGATGGGAGTCCAACATAAGCACTTTCCGGTATTCGGAGTGCAATTTCATCCTGAATCGATTGCGACACAGTACGGGAAAGTGTTGTTGCAAAATTTCATTAAAAAGAATTATTAGACAATATGGATAAGTCACAGATTTCAGAAATTCTAGATGAAGTTGGGACGTTGCTTGAACTGAAAGGGGAAAACCCGTTCAAGAGCAGGGCATTTCACAATGCAGCTCGTCTGCTCTCCGGTGTGACTGAGGATATTAACGTTCTGGTGGAAAGCGGTAACATCCGATCTATTAAAGGGATCGGCGAAAGCACTGCAAAGATTATTTCAGATCTTGCACTGACAGGAAAATCGCCTGATCATGAGAGTTTGAAGAAAGGATTTCCACCCGGTATTTTTGATATGATGAAGATACAGGGTTTGGGACCGAAAAAAGTGGCCTTCCTATATAAAAAGATTAAGATCTCATCTGTCGCCGATCTGGAAAAAGCTGCAAAAGCCGGGAAGCTGGAGAAACTGGAGGGCTTCGGCAAGAAAACAGAAGAGAACATCTTGTTGGGAATCGAACAACTCCGAAAACATTCCTCAAAATTTCATGTTAATGTGGCAGAACAAGCTGCACATACAATCTTTGATGTTGTTAAATCAAACAACGGAACAATCCGTGCGGAAATTGCTGGAAGTCTTCGTCGTCGAAAGGAAACGATCGGTGATATAGATATCGTCGTCAGCGCGAAAGCAAAAGATGTAAAATCGATCATGAAATCCTTCGTTGAACATCCGAGCGTTGAACGGATCACCGGTGAAGGAGAAACGAAATCGAGTGTGGTGCTGCAGTCCGGGATCAATTGTGATCTGCGTGTAGTCGATGATAAAGAATTTCCTTTCGCACTAAATTATTTCACCGGCAGCAAGGAACATAATGTCCGGATCCGTTCACTCGCGAGAGATCATGGATGGACACTCAATGAATATGCATTAACGAGTTTAGAAGAGGGAAAGAAAGGCTCAAAGACAAAAAAGATTCCATTCTGTTCAACGGAAGCGGATATCTATAAGTCAGTCGGTCTTGCGTATATTGAACCAGAACTTCGTGAGGATATGGGTGAGATTGAAGCAGCGGCATCCGGTAAACTGCCGGACTTGGTAACGTACGAGGATATACGCGGGACATTTCATTGTCACACGAACTATAGTGATGGCCATAATACGGTCGCAGAAATGGCAGCCGGTGCTCAAAAACTTGGCTGGGAATATCTCGGTATTGCCGATCACAGCAAAGTTGCCGCCTATGCGAATGGACTGTCTGAGGAGCGTGTAAAGAAGCAACACAAGGAAATTGACGCTCTTAATGATTCTTATAAAGGTTTTAGACTCTTTAAAGGTACTGAAGTCGATATTCTCACTAATGGAGATCTTGATTTCAGTGACAAAGTCTTATCGTCATTTGATTATGTCGTAGCATCGGTCCACAGCAATTTCAAAATGTCTGAAGCAGATATGACCAAACGAATTTTGAAGGCGCTGAAGAACAAGCATGTGACCATTTTGGGACATCTCACCGGAAGATTGCTGTTGGAGCGGGACGGGTATCAGTTAAACCAGACTGAGATCATAAATGCTGCAGCAGACCACGGGAAGATCATCGAGATTAATGCTCATCCTATGCGACTGGATCTGGACTGGAGAATGGTGCGATATGCCATCAGCAAGGGAGTTTTGATAGCGGTAAATCCAGATTCACATGTTGTTTCTGGATTGACCGACGTACGGTATGGAGTTGGGATTGCAAGAAAAGGGTGGTGCGAGAAGAAAAATATTTTGAATACAAGAACCGCGAAACAAATTGAGAATTATCTGAAGACTTGAGAGATATTTTTATTAGTAATTGTTAACTTAACATAATCCTTATTATATCTATATGTAGTATGTTAAATAGGTATATTTCAGCAGATTCGAACTTTCTCTATACTAAATCGATTTCCCCTGTGAAAGTCATGATTGCATTTCCTTTTAGGTGAACATCGAAAAATGAATTCTCTTTTCGCTGGAATGATATTTCCAAAAGTTCACCACTTCTAACCTTTACTTTTACAGGACTTTGCATTTCGTATTTAATTGCACTGAGCAAAGCGCTTGCCACCGAACCTGTCCCGCAAGCCAAAGTTTCCTCTTCAACTCCTCGCTCATATGTTCTTATATCTATCGAGTTAGGGGCACTCTTAGAAATAAAATTCACGTTGGTTCCCTTCGGCTGATACAAATTATGATACCGAACGGTTCTACCAATTGTAAATACATCGGTAGTTTCCAATGTTCCTAAATTATGATTTTCGTCTAAGAATACCATGCAGTGATCTGTTCCGGTATTTAGATAATTTCCTTGAATGGTCTGTCCAGCGACAACAATTTGTTGATTTTGGATAAGATCAAAAGGGTTTTTCATTTTAAGATCATACACTGTATTGTCAATCCGTTTTGCTGCATAAATATAGTCCAAGGCTTCAAAATTGAAGTGTTCCTTAGAGACTATGCCCATATCAAAGGCATATTTCGCAATACACCGACCGCCATTTCCGCACATTCCGGCATCTGTTCCATCCGCATTGTAATATTTCATCAAAAAATCAGCTTTAGAACTGATTTCTAATAATAAAAGACCATCTGCACCAATACCAAATCTTCTGTCGCACACCTTTACCGCAAATGCATGCGGATCTGAAATAATAGAATTTCTATTGTCCACCACAACAAAATCGTTACCCGCACCGCTCATTTTTGTGAATGAAATTTTCATAGAATCGCCTCAAAATAAATCTGCCAAGTTATTGAAACTTGGCAGGTTAATATCTCAATTGTAAAACTTTGTGGAGGTGCGGGGATTCGAACCCCGGTCCGAAGTGAAAACCAATAAACCGTCTACATACATAGTCCGACAGAAAGCCTTGATCCCGGACTCTTGGTCGAACTCAAAACATCCGGGACGCAGCAAAGGGTTTGAAAGCTCATTAATGCTACCTTTGCAAGTGCACTAACTATCCTGACTGAGTCGACGCCGTTACAGAACCATCAGGAGAGCTCTGTATTGGCGCTCGTGGCTAATTAAGCGGCGAGTGCGTAACCGTAGTTATCTGCATTTATTGTTTTGCCCTGAGATTAACGTGCAGAAAGGCGTGCACGGTATGCTGATCTATCCATTCCCGACCCCGTCGAAACCAAAACACCCCCCCTTTGGATATATACAAGTTACAAATCAGAATTGAGAGTATCAATGAATTGTCGGACTGTTTCTATTCGTTCCTTTTCCTGCCGTCTTTCGAGCATAAGGATGAGATTCCGCAGCATTCGCTCAAGAATCTGCTGATTTGAAACCGGTTTCAGGTATTCTTCAGTGAAATTATACCCCAGATTCTTGACGATTTCTTGACAATCCGCAGGTGACAATGTCTTTCCACCGTTGAACGGGTCAAAATAGACATGTGTATTGCCAAAGGAGAATCTCATAACAAAGTGACCAGGTAATCCGATGCCGTTCATCGGTAAATTTATTCTTTTCCCTACCAGTAAATAAACGGCGCTAATGGTGATTGGAATGCCAATCTTCGTTTCAAGAACCCGGTTAAGATAATGATTCTCTTCGCTGTAATAGTCGTTTTTATTTCCCGTAAAACCTTTTTCTTCGACAAAGAATTTTATGACACGGTGGAAGATCTCTGTTTCATCATTGACCGAGGTCAGTTTCTCTTTCAGTTCAGCAGCATAAGCATTCAGCTGCTCGGTATATTGCTTTGGGTCGAGAGTGGTATAACGGTACTTTGCGATCAGGAACATCCCCACTTCAAGATCAATATCACCCTGAGTTTTCCGTTTCAGCGCGCGAAATTGTTCTTTGATTGTTGACCGTAAGATCAATTCCCGAACCTCATTGAATCGCTGTGCCGCTATTCCAGTATTTTCATCTAACAATGGGATGTATCCCAGTGCATTTTCGCTGTACATGAGCAACCGTTCTCTTGCAGTGACATAGATCGATTCTTCCTCGTCATCCAACAACGAAACGAGCGATTTGATTTCGACGATCTCCTTCTCAGTCAATGCATTCATCGGAACTCAGCATAGTTTTTCAAGACACCATCTTTCAGTATTGCAAACGCTTCTTTGGGAGTATCGGCAAAAGAGAATAATTCCATATCGTTCGGACTGATCATTCCGTATTTTACCAATGCTTTGAAATCGATGATCTTATTCCAAAAATTAGTACCGTACAGGATCACGGTCATTTTCTTCCCGACTTTCTTCGTCTGTAACAATGTCAATAACTCGAAAAATTCATCCAGAGTTCCAAAACCGCCCGGGAATGCGACCAGCGCCTTGCCCAGAAACATGAACCACAGTTTCCGCATGAAGAAATAATGGAACTCCATATTGAATTTCGGAGTGATAAACGGATTGGGATATTGTTCGAACGGCAGGCTGATGTTCAATCCGATCGACTCTCCTTTTGCTAAAAGCGCTCCTTTGTTTGCCGCTTCCATGATCCCCGGTCCGCCGCCGCTGCACACCAGAAGACGGTTCTTCGTTTTTAATTTAGTGGACCAGGAAGTGATGAGACGGGACAATTCCGTTGCATCCTCATAGTACCGGGACATTTCAACGGCGACTTCCGCCTGCAACAACTTTTCATGGTACTTTTTCGAGTGGATGTTTTTTTTGCTGCCGTTTTTTGCCAATTCACGCAGATGCTTAATCGTTTCGCTTCTCGGTTTGATCCGTGCCGATCCGAAAAAGACAATTGTGTCCTTCACATTATAATAATTGAACCTGCTTAATGGTTCCAGGAATTCCGAGAGAATGCGAAGTGGCCGGGCATCCCTGCTTGCCAAAAATCCGGCGTTTTTATATGCCTTCGGTGCTTTTTGCAGTTTAAATTTTTTCATGCGGTAATAAGTTTTTTCGAGATCTGTTGCAATAATTGTTCAAGAAATCGTTGGTCGGTTGAGTCAAAACTGTTATACTCATGACTATCCACATCAAGTACTCCGACGACCGTTGATTGGTGATGGAAAGGAACTACGATCTCGGACCTGGAATCGCCGTCGCAGAAAATATGTCCCGGAAATTGATTTACATCCGGGACGATGACCGTTTCATCGTTCGTGAAAGCAGTGCCGCAGACCCCTTTGTCAAACGCGATTCTGGTACAGGCAATCTTTCCCTGAAATGGACCAAGCACTAATTCCTGTTTTATCGGATCAATCAAATAGAAACCAACCCAGGAATAATATGAAAAGGTCTGTTTGAGCGCCGCAACAGTGTTTGCCATATTTGCGACTGCATTCGGTTCATCGCTTACAACGGAAATGATCTGCGGCAGCAATTGAGTATACAGATCCTGTTTTGTTCCTATACCAGTTTTAATTTCTTCCATACGCTCGATTTTGAAAAACATAATCAACATTGACTGCAGTGCGAGTATCACCGGCGAACAACTTTTGTTGCACCATTGTGTATTTAACGCGGAGAACCGCTAATCCTATAGAACCTGTTTCCGTATGTGCAACACTGGTGATTTTTCCGGCTTCTGCTCCGTTCTCGTCACGAAGTATTTCCTGCTCGAAAATTTTTTGAGGAGATGAAATCCTGCACAATGACCGTTGGATCTTTTTGTATGTATCGAGCCTGGCAATCACCTCTTGTCCAATATAACAACCTTTGGTAAAACTGATCCAATCCCATAAATTTAGTTCAAGCGGATTATATTCTTGAACGAGTTCCTTCTTCGTCAGCGGGATGCCATGGTCGATCCGCCATCGGTCGAAGTGAATTCCTTGTTCAATAGTCGTCCCATTGTTGTACAGTATTTCAACGGAGACGCTTCTGCCAAAGAAGTCCGTTTGTATTGGAGATGATATTTGATCAAAATGGAAAAATACGGAGCATGCTGTAGAGAGATCTTCCAGAACAATATCCTCCATGATGATATACTTGTTCAGGAAAGAGAGCACTTCTTTCACCATCCCTTTGCTGACGATTAGGAGAATATGATCGCCGGAATGGTGAGCCCACAACATATCCAGAATACGGCCTTTATCGGTCACGAAAAGTGTTTTTTGGATTTTTCCTTCCGAAAAGTTCTCGAAGTCATTTGTCGATATTCTCTGCAGAAAATCGACGGACTCCGCTCCCGACATTTTGATGATATCAAACGGGATCGGCCAGATTTTTACCGGCACATCATCGATATGTTGTGAAACATTGATCATTAGTTGTTCTGATACACTTTGTCGGACAACGAATTAAAATACAGATCGTGTGCTTTTTCGATATTGATTATGATGACTTTATTGATTGTTGCCTCTTGCGTCTTCGTCACAGTGCCAATCCTGTTCACCGGTACAGAATGTTTTCCGCAAATTGCGTTAATCTGGTCTGTATGTGCAGGATCGGCAGAAATGATAATCCGCGATTGCTCTTCACCGAAAAGGATTTTAAAGAGCGGCAAGCCATTAAGCGGCAGTTCGATATCGAATCCAAATCGCTGATTGCCGACAATGGCACTTTCGATCAGCGCAATGATAAATCCTCCATCTGAAATGTCGTGTGCAGACCGGACAAATCCTTTTTGGATTAATTCTAAAGCGCAGTTTTGCAAACGGACTTCTTCGGCGAGGTCAAAGTGTGGTGCATCTCCTGCTGTCACTCCATATTCTTGAACGAGGAATTCGCTTCCAGAAATATCCCCACGGTTTGTTCCGAGAAGAATAATTGCGTCTCCGGCATTCTTAAAGAAAGAAGTTGTTACATGTGCTTCAGATTCTACAATACCAAGCATGCCGATCGTCGGTGTCGGAAAAACTGCCGCCTGCTGACTTTCATTATAAAAACTCACATTCCCACCGGTCACCGGAGTTTCGAATGCTTTGCATGCTTCTCCGATACCGATAATCGCTTCTTTGAATTGCCAGTAGACTTCTGGTTTGTACGGATTACCAAAATTCAAACAGTTCGTGATTGCAATTGGTTTGCCTCCGGTGCAAACAACATTCCTTCCGGATTCTGCGACTGCGATTGCGGCACCTTTGCGGGGATTCAAGTACACATACCGGCTGTTGCAATCTGTTTTCGCCGACAATAGTTTATCTGATTTTTTTATCCGCACAACGGATGCATCGGATCCGGGAAGGATCACCGTATTGGTCCGTACCATTGAATCATATTGCTCATACACCCAGCGCTTGCTGGCAATGTTCGGCGATTGAAGTAGTTTTTCGATTGAGCCGACGATATTATGTGGTTCGGCAACACTCTTGAGATTATAAGCTCTGGTGGTCTTCAAGTATTCCGGTTCCTTCGTTTCACGGATGTAGACCGGAGCACCACCGCCAAGAACGCACGTCTCTGCCGGGACTTCTGCTTTCAATGTTCCGTGGTGGAACACGCGGACAAGTCCATCGTCAGTCACTGTACCGATGGTGACACAGTGTAAATCCCATTTTTCAAAAATGCCAAAAATCGCTTTTTCATTTTCCGGCGTTGCGACAATCAGCATTCGTTCCTGCGATTCGGAAAGCATAATTTCATAGGCGGTCATATGAGTTTCGCGCGTAGGGACGAGATCCAGATTGATCTCCATTCCGCTCTCCCCTTTTGCACTCATTTCCGTGGTTGAGCAGGTAATACCTGCAGCGCCCATATCCTGAATACCAACGACAAGGCCGGCGTGGATCACTTCCAGCGTTGCTTCAAGCAGCAGTTTCTCGGTGAACGGATCTCCAACTTGTACGGACGGTCGTTTGGATTCAGAAGCTTCAGAGATTTCTTCCGATGCGAATGTTGCGCCATGGATGCCGTCGCGGCCCGTTGCCGAACCGACAATCATCACTACATTTCCTTTACCTTTTGCAATGGCCGATGCAACGTGTCCATGTTCAACGACTCCAACTGACATGGCATTAACAAGGGGATTCGTTTGATAACACGGATCGAAAAAGACTTCACCTGCAATTGTCGGAACTCCGAAACTGTTTCCGTAATCTCCAATTCCTTTTACAATACCTTTAAGTAAATGGCGTGTCTGTGCATCCTCGATACTTCCGAAGCGCAACGAATTCAATGCGGCAACCGGCCGTGCACCCATTGTGAAGATGTCGCGCATGATTCCGCCGACTCCTGTCGCTGCTCCCTGATATGGTTCAACGGCGGAAGGATGATTATGACTTTCTATCTTGAAGGCAACAGCGAGTCCGTCGCCAATATCCACCAGACCGGCATTTTCTTCACCAGCACCCACCAGCAGTCGTTTACCGCTCCGCGGAAGTGTTTTTAGCTGAGCAATGGAATTCTTATAACTGCAATGTTCACTCCACATCACGGAGTAGATGCCGAGTTCGGTATAGGTTGGTGTGCGTCCGAGAATTAACAGGACTTTTTGATATTCATCCTCCGTTAATCCGTGCTGGAGTGCGAGCTCTTTCGTTACGATCGGTTCTTCAACTGATTTCATATTCATTCAATAGTAAATAGGTTATCATTCTTTTCGACAGTTTGTCGCTCTTTAACAAAAATCTTTTTAATTGTTCCGGCCCTGACGGCTTTAATTTCATTTTCCATTTTCATTGCTTCTACAACCAAAATTCCTTCACCTGGAGCAACTGGTGTCCCTTCCTGCTTCAATAATTTTGTGATAAGTCCTGGCATTGGTGCGCGCGTGGTGATGGTGCTGGCAGTCTGGCCGGAATCTACCTGAAGCCGTTTTGTCAGTTTGTCCCTTTCAGTTTCACGACGTACCTCAAAAATAAAATTGTTCACGGTTGCCGTAGCAGTTTCTTTTGTCCTGGTGACAAAAAGATGAAAAGACCTGCCGCCGACCAGCACGCTGAACTCGCCGTCGGATATTTTCTTCACATCAGCCGAGACAATATTTCCTTTTGCATCCTTCAGCTGGCGGCGGTTCTCATCAAAGGAATAAGTAAATTCCGCTATAGTAATCGTCGATTCACTCATCGCGGTCCCTTTGTTTCCATTTTGACTGGCGGACTTTGCAAACAGTACTCTCGCTCCCTTTTGGTCCTATTGAACCATCCGACACGAAAGAGGCGGCAATGGCGCTGCTTTCATGTTTATCCAGTTTGCTGTCCGGGACAAGATAATGTTTCGCCACAAAATTGATGTCGTACGTCCCCTTGACGAATTCGGGGTGAAAAACTACCATTTCGCAAAACGGTATCGTTGTTTTAACTCCATGAATCTTGTATTCACGCAATGCACGCTTCATTTTTTCCAATGCTTCGTTCCGCGTACGGCCGTGCACAATCAATTTCGCAATCATCGGATCATAATACATGGTAATTTCAGAACCGACACGGATTCCGGAGTCATTTCTGACACCTAATCCTTCACTGGGTTGATAGTGAGTAATGGTGCCCATGGAAGGAAGAAAGTTATTGTCGTATTCTTCTGCATAAATTCTGGATTCAATCGCATGGCCGTTCATTTTCACTTCATTTTGTGTTAATGACAATGTTTCTCCCTGTGCAATTCGAATCTGCTCCTTAATGATGTCGATGCCATACACCATTTCTGTAATCGGATGTTCCACCTGAACACGGGTATTTACCTCTAAAAAATAGAAATTCATTGCCGCGTCCAACAGGAACTCCATAGTTCCGGCATTCACATAACCAGCAGCTTTTGCTATTTCAACAGCTGCCTGGCCCATCTTAGAGCGTAATTGGGGGGTAAGAGCAATACTAGGGCACTCTTCTACCACTTTTTGGTGTCTGCGCTGTACTGAACACTCTCGTTCACCCAAATGAATAACATTCCCATGAGTATCCGCAAGGATCTGAATCTCAATGTGTTTGGGATTAACGATATACTTTTCGATATATACCCGATCATCGGAAAACGCATTTAATGCTTCGTTTCGAGCCCGATCAATTGCATTCTCAAGTTCTTCCTGTCCATCAACCCGTCGCATCCCTTTACCCCCTCCGCCACCGGATGCTTTTATCAATACGGGATATCCAATTACAGAAGCAACTTCAAATGCTTCATCTAAAGTGTTGATAGGTTTGGTAGTTCCGGGAACGATTGGAATGTTTTTCTTGGAGAGTAAATCTCTTGCAGAAGTTTTACTGCCGAGCAATTCAATGGTCTCCGGTCTTGGTCCAATAAAGATAAAACCTGCATCGATTACAGACTTCGCAAAAAGTTCTTTCTCAGACAGAAAACCATAGCCAGGATGAATTGCATCAACTTTGGCATCTTTTGCAATCTTCAATATTTTTTCTACATTCAGATAGGTCTCAGTCGATGTGGTGCCCTTCAATTCATATGCTTCGTCACATAACAACACATGTGGAGCAGTTCTGTCTGGATCCGAGTACACAGCAACGGTCTGAATCCCCATCTCTTTTGCTGAACGATGGATTCTAACAGCGATTTCGCCTCGGTTTGCAATCAATAGTTTCTTAATTTTTTTCATTGTGCCACTTCCACAATTGTAACGCCAGCACCGCCTTCAAAACGCTCGCCGAATCTATGACTTTTGATTCTTTCATCGTGTGCTAAAAAATCGTGAATTCGTTTTCGTAAAGCACCTGTACCATGCCCATGAATTATATCGATTCTATGCAACCCGGCAATGAGAGCGTCATCAATAAATTTGTCAACGATTTCTACTGCTTCGTCGCCGTACATCCCTCTAACATCGACTTCAGATAGGTACTGTTTATCGCTAGTAAAACCTGAACTTACGTCTATTCTCTTCGCCTTTTTTTTCGATACTGTTTTAATATTTGAAAGGTGAACTTTTGCTTTAATCGAATTAAATGCAACCTGTAGATTTCCATTCTTATCAGGTAAAGTCAAGACAGTTCCTGTCTGTCCTCCGGAACGGAGTACAACAGTATCATTGAGTTTGATATCAATCGCCGAGTTGTCATCTGATGCTATCGTATCAGCAATATCCTTTTCGAGTTGTTCAACTTCTTTTTCGAGCTGCGATATCTGGTTTTTTCCCTTCCTGATCGCTTCTCGGTCTGCCTGTTGCGTTTTTATTTCTCGAACAGTATTCTCAATGGTTGAAGAAGCATGGTCAATGATCAGTTTCGCTTCTTCAATAGCCTTCCGTTTGACATCGCGAACTTCCTTATTGAGCGTTAACAATTTACTTTCGTATGAGATGGATAATTCTTTGTATTTATTGATCTCAGAATCCGCATTTGTAAGTTTTTGCTCTAATAATTGGGATCGATTTTCTAGTTCAAGGATCAGTTGTTCCAGTTTTGCTTTTTGTTCACCCAGCATACTATGTGCGGTGGCGATAATCTTTTCATTTACACCGAGGCGTTGAGCAATTTCCAAGGCATAGCTGCTACCCGGAAGTCCAAGCTTAAAGCGATAAGTCGGAATTAACGTTTCTTGATCGAATTCCATCGCACCGTTTTCCATTCCTGGAGCATTGTGTACGAATGCCTTTAATGATGCGTGGTGGGACGTAGCAATGGTCAACGCACCTGCACCGGTCAAATGTTCTATCACGGCTGCTGCGATAGCTCCGCCTTCGGTTGGATCAGTGTTTGACCCGATCTCATCGATTAGAACGAGGGATGTCTCATCAGCCTGTTCGGTGATCTTTTTTATCTGGAGAACCTGTGAACTGTATGTGCTGAGATCATTTTCAATGGATTGGTTATCCCCAATCAAGACAAAGATTTTTTTGAAAATGGGAAACTCTGAATCCGGGGAAACTGGGACGTGAATCCCGCATTGCACCATCAGAGAAAGAATCCCTAGCGACTTTAGTGCAACTGTTTTGCCGCCGGCATTTGGTCCGGTGATTAAAAGAGTTTTGAATGAATTCCCCACTTCAATGGAAAGAGGAATGATCATTTCCCGTTCATGACGCAATAAGAGTATTGGGTGGAAACCTTGTAGTATTACCAGCGATCCATATTCTTTTAAAAGTGGCTTATTTGCTTTTATAGCAATTGAATAACGAGCTTTAGCATAACACAAATCTATCGTTGTTAAAACATCGACGATGTGCCTTACATCCACAACAACTTGAGAAATCTGACTTGTTAATTCACGGAGGATACGTTCTACTTCTCTCTTCTCCTTAAAGAACAATTCGGTGATCTCATTATTGTAAGTCAATGTTTCGGACGGTTCAATAAAAACTGTTTGTCCGGAAGATGATGCACTGTGTATGAATCCCGGAAACTTATTTTTCAGTTCGGCTTTGATAGGAATAACCATCCGGCCATCCCGGGTGGTGACAATCTCATCTTGCACCATCCCTTGTTCGGCGGTAGCCCGAAGTATCTTCTCTAGCGCACGACGGATCGCATGTTGCTTGTCTCCGATAGATTGGCGAATAGACCTTAATTCTTTACTGGCAGAATCCTTAACCTGAGCATTCTCATCAATAGCCTGAGTAATGTTAAACTCAATCTCCTTAAAGATTGATATTGTTGAAGTTAACAGGTTTAAATGATGTAGATACTCCCTTCTCTTCTCAACAAATGTCTTTATGGTTCTTGAAGAAAGAAGAGTCGAGGTTATATTGAGAAGTTCTTTCGCGGAGAGGATATTATTTTCTATGGTCGATTGTTGAAGAGAGAGCCTGATGTCTTTGATACCATCGATAGGAAATCCCCCCTCACCCTCCAGAATTCGCTTCATTTCAGAGACACGATTATGTTCTGTAGAGATCGATTCAAGGTCCGATCCGGGTTCAATGGATTCTGCTGCTTCTTTTCCGAGTTCGGAGGAAGCGTAAAACTGGATTCGGTGGAGTATTTTATGAAGTTCTAATTTATCAGCTGCTGCTTCAAACTGACTCATAGGATATTATTTCTTCTCCATCTTTTGTATCTCATCCGTTGCAAAATCCATAATCTGTTGATAGAAATCCTCAGATTCCGGCAAGAGGGTATTCATTTGATCGAAAACCATTGGAGCAAAATTCTTCAATGGCTTGTAAAATTCAGATTCTGCCTTTGTTTCATTTGATGGCAGTTCGAGATAAATACTCAAAACTATCAAGGCAATACTAATGGAGATTGCTCCTTCAAGAGCGCCTACAAACAAACCCAGGACATTATTCCACATTGCATCGACAAAGTCTTTTACGAATAATTTATAGAAGATTGATTGCGTAAGCGTGATAGCAATGACAATAACCAAAAAAGAGAGGAAAAATCCAGTGCTGCCGGAAATGCCGATCTCTTCGAACAACAGGGAGTTGACATCTGCTGCGTATTTCGTTCCAAGAATCAATGCGAGAACCAAACAGGTGATTCCGATAATCTTTTTTATAAAACCGCTTTTAAACCCGGAATATGCAAAGAGAAGAAGGATGATTCCAATAATGATGTCTATAATCGCCATAGCTATCCGATCTTTTGTTTAACAATTTCGTTTATTACTTTTCCGTCCAATTTACCTTTTAGTTCTTTCATTACCAGCGGCATCAATTTCCCGAGCTCATTTGTTCCGGCATCTGCGATGATCTTTGTGATGATCACTTCTGCCTCTTCTTTGCTCATCTGTTTTGGCAGATATTCCTGTACGATTGCAATCTCTGCCATTTCCTTTTCGGCGAGATCCTTCCGGTTCGCCTTTTCATACATCTCTATAGAGTCTTTTCGTTTCTTTACAGAAGAAAGAAGTATTTTCATGTCGTCATCTGCGTTCATTTCTCTTCCTGCACCGCTCTTTTCAAACTCCAGTATCTGAGCCCGCAACATCCGTATTGTCTCAGTTCGGACCTTATCACCGGATTTCATTGCACTCTTTAAATCTTCATTGATTTTTTCGCGTAATCCCATAATCATACCTTACCATACATTTGTAAAATTTGTCCATTAATCGGCGCACCTTCGCTCGAACAAAGATGCACCATCATCGCCGCAATTTGCTCTGGCGTAACCCACCGGTCAACCTCTTCTCTCGTCCCCCATTTCAGATTTTCCTCCGTACGGATAATGCTCGGAGCAATCGCATTCACCGTAAGATCTCCGAACTCTTTCACTTCTTCCGCAACTGTTTTTGTCAATGCCACAACACCTGCTTTCGCAACTCCATAACCGCCTCGTAGAGCTTCCGGCACTACGGCTGGCATCGCTGCAATATTAATGATCCGGCCAAAGCGGTGTTGTTTCATCATTCGTACTGCATCCCGCATCATAAAAAAACATGAATGCAGATTCAGTGAAATCATTGCATTCCATTCATCCGAAGGCATATCTTCGACAGCTCTCTTTTTACCGACACCTCCGACGAGATTGCAAAGAATATCCACTCTGCCATATCGCTTCAGAATATCCTTATAAAAAGTTGTTACCGAGAGCTCACTTGTAACATCAACAGCATATCCGAAAAAATTTTCATGCTTTTGTTGAATTTCTTCAATATAGCGGATCGATTGAACTTTCCCTGAATGTGTTACGACAACAGTAGCACCTTCCTGTAAAAAAAAATCGGTCACAATGCGACCAAGTGCTCCGGTTCCTCCGGTAACAACCGCTATTTTTCCAGAAAGTTTCGACATTTTGCTATAGCAATATATTATAACATTCGGCTAAAATCAATCACTTCAATACCTCGTTGATTATGGAATGAATTGGACGTATATTGAGTTCAATTTAATTACCAAGGAACTATGGAATTCATCAACTATCACCAATTAGCCGACCGCGAGGTCGTGACAAAACTCTTTACGGACTACAATACTCATTTTGAGCATGTCTCGAGATATTTTTCGGGTAATTTTAAGGAAAAAGAGGCCTGGGAGAAGAAGATCGCGGATCTTCAAAAAAGACGGTATGAGAGGAATATCCTGCAGAGAGTGTTGAATGAGCAAAACCGTGATTATCACAGCGGGATCCGAACCCTTGCGAATATCGATCTTTTGGGAAATGATAATACTTTTGCTGTTGTTACCGGACAGCAGCTCGGCTTGTTCGGCGGTCCATTGTATACAATCTACAAATCTATCACAGCAGTAAAACTTGCTCAGAAACTCAGTCAGGATTTTCCGGACTATAATTTTGTTCCGGTTTTTTGGTTGGAAGGCGAAGATCATGACTTTGAGGAGATCAATAAAGTTAAATTTATCAATTCATCCAATGATTTTTCCATTGTCGAATACTTATTCGGCGGCAAACCGCTGGAGAAGAATATAGGTGCAACAGGTTCAATCGTGATTGACGATCATATTGAACCATTCTTCGCCGGAATTGATGCAACGCTACCAAAAACAGATTATTCTGAAGCGTTGATGCAGTTGTTGAGAGGATACTACTCACAGGGATCAACATTCCTGAAAGCCTTTGCAGGATTTTTTAACCATATCTATGAGGATTCCGGATTGATCTTCATGAATCCGAACCATCCGGAATTAAAAAAAGTTCTTTCTCCTCTTTTCACAAGAGAGATTCAGTCAAATTCGGAAACTTCGAAGCTGGTCATCCAAAAAAGTGTCGAGTTGGAAGAGCATTACCATGCACAGATCAAAGCAAAGGCTTTAAATCTGTTCATGTTCTATAAAGGCGGACGCCATTTGATCGAACCGTCCGATTCTGGTGATTATTTCCTAAAAAATCTCCGTCAACGGTATACAAAAGAAGAACTACTTTCCATCGCAGCAACAACACCTGAACTGCTGTCTCCGAATGTGGTGACAAGGCCGCTCTGTCAGGATTCTCTCCTTCCGACGATCTCCTATGTTGCCGGTCCCGGCGAAGTCGCCTATTTTGCACAGTTGAAACCGGTCTACGGATATTTTGATGTGCCGATGCCGATCATCTACCCCAGAGCCAGCATTACGTTGATCGAGGAGAAAGTACAGAAAGTCCTTGAGAAATATTCCCTGGAATTGGACGACTTATTTGGTGAGGTTGAACCGATCCTGGGGAAAGTGTCGGAACAGGTTTCGGAAGTAAAAGTCGATGCGTTGTTCGCTTCGCTCGATATCAGAATTAAAGAAGCGTTGAATGAAGCACGATTCGGCATACAACAGATAGACCAAACGCTGAACGGAACGATTGACAGTACGCTGGGAAAATTCCAACAACAATTGGAAGTGCTGAAACAAAAAACGCAGAAAGCACAGCAACAAAAAGAAGAGATATCGTTGAAGCAGATCCGGAAAGCTTCCATGAATATCTTTCCGAATGGAAATTTTCAGGAACGCGAATTTAACGTTATTCAATACTTGAATAAATACGGGCCGGATTTCGTAAAATGGATCGCCAATGAACTCGTCATCGACAAGTATCAACATCAGGTGATCACGATCTGATTGTGTGTGTGACTTATAAAACATCAATGCCGCATGATTTCTCATGCGGCATTGATATGTATGATAAATAGTTCTTTCTTAACGAATCACATTTTCCGTGGCTTTATCAAAGAAGTGAGCTTTGGTCATATCAAACGTGAAGTCCCGCTTTTGACCTGATTGGATATCGATCGGCGACATCCGCGCTACAAGCTGAGCGACACCACATGTGACATACGCAAAAATCTCGTTCCCCATTGGTTCCACCACTTCAACATCCGCTAAAATTTTAGAACTCTTGGATTTTTCCGCAGAGATATGTTCGGGCCGAATGCCGAGCCACAATTCTTTTCCGATATACGATGCCAGCAGTTTCTGTTTTTCTTTCGGAATATCGACGGACAATTGTGAACCCTTTTCCTGAAATTTCATGTTCCCTTCTTTGATGAGGGTGCCGTCAATAAAATTCATTGAGGGACTGCCGATAAATCCCGCTACAAACTTATTCAGCGGAACATTGTACAGATTCAACGGTGTATCGATCTGCATAACGTTGCCATCTTTCATCACCACTATCCTGTCTCCCATGGTCATCGCTTCGGTTTGATCGTGTGTTACATAAATCATCGTGGCGTTGAGTCGTTGGTGCAATTTGGAAATCTCTGTTCGCATCTGCACACGCATTTTCGCATCAAGATTCGACAACGGTTCATCAAATAAGAACACTTTTGGCTTTCGCACTATCGCACGACCGACGGCAACTCGCTGACGCTGCCCTCCGGAGAGCGCTTTCGGTTTTCGCTCAAGATATTCTTCAATGCTCAGGATCTTCGCCGCTTCCCGAACTCGTTTGTCAATCTCCTCTTTCGGGAATTTTCGGAGCTTCAGGCCGAACGCCATGTTCTCATAAACGCTCATATGGGGATACAAGGCGTAATTCTGAAATACCATCGCGATATCTCTGTCTTTCGGCGGAACATCATTCATCAATTTTTGATCAATAGTCAATGTACCGCTGGAAATATCCTCCAGTCCGGCGATCATGCGCAATGTAGTCGATTTACCGCATCCGGAAGGCCCAACCAGCACAACAAATTCCTTATCCTGTATTTCAACGGAAACGCCCTTTACCGCTACGACGCCTCCTTCATATTCTTTCTTAATATTGTCGAGTTTTACGTTTGCCACAGTGAACTCCTATCGTTGTAGAACCTGAATGGTTTCCCAAAACGTTGGAAATGAGATCGATACACATCCTGCATCATGGATCGTTGATTCACCCTGTAGTGCCAGAGCAGCAATTCCAAAGGCCATGGCGATCCGATGATCGTCATAACTATTAAATGTGCTATGAAGTAAATTATTTTTTGAGTCAAAAGCAAACCCATCCGGGTACTCATCAACCGTGAGTCCCATTCGCCGTAAATTATCACAGACTGCAGTTATTCTGTCAGTTTCCTTGTTTCGCAAATCCTTTGCATCACGTACTTCAAATCGTCCAACACTAAATGCGGCGGCAACGGAAAGAATCGGAATCTCATCGATGATGTTTGGAATAATGTTTCCGTTCAGCACAATGTCCGTATGCAAATCTGCTGACCGGACAATCAGATCACCCAGCGGTTCACCGCCGACTGTGCGTTCATTTTCAATAGTGATGGAAGCACCCATTTTATGAAGGACTGAAAGAAAACCAGTCCGTGTGGGATTCAGCCCGACATTCGATATCCTGATCTCAGAACCGCGGATAATTGATCCGGCAACGATGAAGAATGCCGCAGACGAAGGATCACCCGGAACTGCGAACACCCTTGCTTCGAGTTTTTTCCCGGATTCAACTACAATGATCTTTCTTCCCTCTTCGCTTACCGAATTCAGATTCAGCATTCGTTCGGTATGGTCACGTGACGGTTCGTGTTCGATGACACGAGTAGTTCCCTGCGCGTACAGTCCCGCAAAAAGTACTGCAGATTTTACCTGTGCACTGGCTATCGGCAGTTCATAATCGATGGCATTTAAATGATCTATCGGATTGATGGTGAGCGGAGCAGTGAACGCTTCCGTTGCGGAGATATTTGCCCCCATGCGTTTTAAAGGATCAAGAATCCGCTTCATTGGCCGTTTCACCAAATATTGATCGCCGGAAATCGACGTTGCAAATTTTTGTCCGGCGAGAATTCCGGACATTAAACGGATTGTCGTTCCGGAGTTGCCGGCATCAAGTATAGTTCCCGAAGCCCGAAGTCCGTGCAATCCTTTGCCGCGAATCAACAACCGATCACCTTCGAATGAATGTTCTATTCCTAAAGAACGAAAACACCCAATAGTACTGAGAGGGTCGGCAGCATGAAGGAATCCTGAAATTTCAGTCGTCCCTTCGGAAATGGCGCCGATCATAACAGCGCGGTGTGAAATTGATTTATCGCCAGGTACGGTGATATCCCCTTGAAGCGGTTGTGACGATGAGAGTACCTTATCCATGAACTATTATGAAGAGTATGAATAAAAAAATCCCCGGCATTTGCCGGGGATGATAGTATGCATCAGCCTTAATTTGATTGGTTCGGCTGAGGTTCCGGTGAAGGTTCTTTTTTCTCCGGTGTCATTAAGGCTTTGCGACTCAGGTTCATTCTACCCTTTTCATCGATCTCAAGCAGTTTCACATCGAACGTATCGCCGACCTTCACGACATCCGTTACTTTCGCAACACGCTTTGTATCGAGCTGCGAAATGTGTATCAATCCTTCTTTTCCCGGAAGGATTTCTGCAAAGGCACCGAAATCCATGATGCGTTTCACCGTTGCTTTGTAAATCTTTCCCGGTTCCGGAACTGCAGTGATCGCATTGATCAAGGCAAGAGCCTTGTCGCTTGCGTCCTGCGATGTCGCAGCAATCTGGATCGTTCCGTCGTCTTCGATGTTGATGGAAGAAGCGCCGGAATCTGCAACGATGCTGCGGATCATCTTACCGCCCGGTCCAATAACTGAACCGATAAGGTCTGTCGGGATCTTAATGGTAGTGAACCGCGGAGCATAGGAACTGAGTGTCGGATTCGGTTTGTTGATTGCCGCATCCATTTTTTCAAGCTTATGCATTCGTCCGGCTTTTGCCTGCTCCAGCGCTGTTGCCATGATCTCAAGTGTAATGCCCTGGATCTTGATATCCATCTGGAAAGCAGTGATACCATCAACAGTCCCAGCCACTTTAAAATCCATGTCGCCGAGATGATCTTCGTCGCCGAGGATATCGCTGAGAATTGCAACACGATCCCCTTCCTTCACGAGACCCATGGCGATACCGGCACACGATTTTTTGAGCGGCACTCCGGCATCAAACAATGCCAAGGAACCGGCACACACGGTTGCCATCGACGAGGATCCATTGGATTCCAGAATGTCTGAAACAATACGGACAGTGTATGGGAACTCTTTTTCGCTGACGATGAGATTCTTGAGTGAGCGTTCGGCAAGATTTCCGTGACCGATCTCGCGGCGTCCGGTATTGCCGAAGCGACCGACTTCGCCGACGCTAAACGGCGGGAAGTTGTAGTGCAGCATAAACCGTCGCGGCTTGAATTCAATCAGTCCGTCTGTGTTTTGTTCATCATCCTTAGTACCGAGCGTCACGGTTGTCAGCGACTGTGTCTCTCCGCGCGTGAACAATGCGGAACCGTGAGCACGGGGCAGCACTGCCGTTTCGATCGTAATCGGGCGGATATCGGCCAGTCCGCGTCCGTCCAACCGTTTTTTCTTGCCAAGGATCATTTCCCGCATTTCACGTTTTTCAATATCGTGAATGATTTCTTCGATCACTGCTTCCTGTTCAGGGTATTTCTCTTTTAATGCTTCCAACACACCGGTAACGATCTCATTCCGTTTTGACGAACGTTCGTCCTTAGCAGAAACAGTGTTTGCCGCTGTTCGGAGTTTATCCGTTGCAAGCGACTCGACTTCCGCGAGCAGTGCTGCGTCATACGATTTTGGTGCTACGGTCCTTTTTGCCTTTTTCACTTCAGCGGCAAGTTCCAGCTGGATCTGGCAGATTTTTTTAATTGCCTCATGGCCGAACGCCAGAGCGGCGAGCATATCCTTTTCAGAAATTTCGCGTGATTCGCCTTCCACCATTAAAATGGAACTAGCGGTACCGGCAACCGTGACATCCATATCGCTTAATTCGAGCTCGGAGAATGTAGGATTGAGAAGGAACTCTCCATTTAGCCGGCCAACGCGCACTTCGGCGATCGGTCCATCGAATGGCGAATCCGAAATCATCAAAGCCGCCGAGGCAGCGCAAGCGCCGAGAACATCGGCATCATTTTGCTGGTCGGATGAATACACCGTGACAACGATCTGTGTATCGCAGTGATAATTTTCCGGAAACATCGGACGGATTGGACGGTCAATCAACCGTGCAGAGAGAATCTCCTTATCCGACGGACGTCCTTCGCGCTTCAAATATCCGCCGGGGATCTTCCCCGCCGCAGACATCTTTTCGCGGAACTCAACCTGCAGCGGGAAGTAGTCCAATCCCTCTTTCGGTTCTTTTGTCGCAACAACGGTTGCTAATACCATCGTATCAGCGTATCGTACCATCACGGCACCATCCGCCTGTTTGGCGAAACGACCGGTTTCGAATTCCAGAGTGTAATTTCCGATCTGGACGCTCTTTTTTACTATCATATTATTTTCTTCTTTTCTATGTACTATTCTGTGTACTACGGAACGATGAATTACTTTATTTACGAATATTCAATTCGCCAATGATTTTTCTGTACCGCTCGATATCCTTTTTCATCAAATAGTCGAGCAGGCGGCGGCGTTTGCCTACCATGCGGAGCAGACCGACACGCGAGTGGTTGTCTTTTTTGTATTTATCAAAATGCTCCGACAGTGAATTGATATTTGCTGTGAGAATTGCAATCTGCACTTCCGGCAGCCCGGTGTCGTTTGCACCTTTTCCGAATTTTTTTACGAACTCGCTTTTTTGTTCTTTTGTAATTGCCATTGGTACTCCTTATGAAGATATTTGATTATGTTGTTCTAAAATTTTCGTTATCATTTTCTTGTCGTTCCCCATTTCACTCACGAGCTCATCCACAGCATTGAATTTTTTTTCGCTGCGAGTCCGTTCGATGCACCGGACTGTCACTGTTTCATCGTAAATATCCTTATCGAAATCGAAGATATTCACTTCAATTGTCCGCTCCTGCGAATCGCCGAATGTTGGATTGTGGCCAATACTCATCATACCGCCGTACCACCGGCCTTCTACCTGAATGCGAACCGCATAAATACCGGTCTGAGGGACGATTTTTTTTGGATTATCCAGCTTAATATTCGCTGTCGGATACCCCAGCTGTTTACCTCTTCCGAATCCTCTCACCACCATGCCGGAAAATCCATACTCGTAGCCGAGCATTGAATTTGCTAGAGATACTTTTCCGTTTAACAGCGCATCGCGGATGGTAGAACTGCTGATGACGACATCACGTACTTTCATCATTGCAAGTGCTTCCACAGAAAAATTGTGCTGCTTCCCGAGTTCTACAACCTGATTCATCCCGCCTTCTCTGTCTCGTCCAAACTGGTGGTTGAATCCTTCCATCACTTCCGAGACCCCCATTCCGTTAATAATGTAGGTGGAATAAAACTCTTGAAACGACAGCCGCGAAAAGTCAAATGTAAACGGAATAACAAAGACAGCATCAACCCCCTGTTTTTCAATCAATTGAAGCTTCTCATCCAAAGTACATAAGATGCCGATACTTTTCTTTCCATGTGAAACGACATCTCTCGGATGCGGTTCAAACGTTACGACGGCACTTCGTCCTTTTACTCTTCCTGCTTTTTCCACCACTTGGCGGATGATGGATTGGTGCGCCAGGTGGACTCCATCGAACATTCCGATCGAAATAACAGACTGCTTGTCGTATTGCACTTCTTCCAGAGACCGGTAAATTATCATGCGACGGCAACCATGGGCTGTACTTTTTTCTCAAGTATATGCAACTGTTCAACCGGTAAAGCATCCGTTAGAGAAAACTCCCCGATTCTTGTCCGTGTAAGTTTCTTTAGATATGCTCCGCACCCTAATGTTGCACCTGCATCATGTGCCAGCGAACGAATATAGGTCCCCTTGGAACACACAACCCGAAAACCGACAAATGGAAGTTCGTATGAAGTCATTTCGAATTCTTTAATGTATATTTCCCGCGTTGCCCGTTCGATCTCTTTCCCTTTTCGTGCATCTTTGTATAACCTTCTGCCGTTTTTTTTTATCGCAGAATACATCGGCGGCAGTTGCTGTTGAACACCAAGAAATGACCGAAACACTTGCTCGATTCTATTTTGAGTAATATTGCTAAAATCTTTACTTTCATACACTTCTGTCTCGGAATCAAAACTCTTTGTCGCTGCGCCGAGTTCCATGATACCGGTATATTCCTTTTCCCAGCCGATAAATTGATCGATCTGTTTGGTCATCTTTCCCGTGCACAGAATCAATAACCCGGTTGCTTTAGGATCAAGCGTTCCGGCATGTCCTATCTTCTTGATTTCATACATTGCCCTGACTCTGTGGACAATATCGAATGAGGTCCAGTCTAACGGCTTGTTGACAAGAATAATCTCGCCTTCTTCAAAATTCAACAACGGTTTTTGGCCGGCATGCACCCACATCACTCTTCCTTCTTATCGTCTTTGTGAATCTGTTTGATCAGAGACTCGATATGCATTGCATTATCCAGGGATTTGTCATGGTGAAATTCCAGGATCGGTACAAATTTCAAATTGATCCGGGAACCGAGTTCGGAACGATAGAATCCCTTTCTCTTTTCGATCTGGGCCATCGTCTTTTCTTGTTTTTCCTTGGAACCCATGATGCTGACAAAGACTCGCGCAGTCCGAAGGTCCGGAGTGACCCGGGCTTCAGTGACCGTAGTAAATCCATATTCCGTGCTGCCGCTGAAAGCTCGACTCAACATAGTCCCGAGTTCTTCCCGTATCAGCGATGCCACCCGTTCAGTTCTGATCGACATTAGATCAACTTCCGTTTTGTTTCAACCAATTTAAAGGCTTCGATGATATCGCCGACTTTCACATCGTTGAAATTTTCCAATCCTAAACCGCATTCAAAACCTTTTTCCACTTCTTTCACGTCATCCTTGAAGCGTTTTAAGGATGCCAATCCGCCGGTAAAGACGGAAACGCTGTCTCGGACCAAGCGCACTTTGCTGTTCCTGGTGATCTTACCATCCAGCACAAAACAACCTGCAATAAGTCCGATCTTCGGAACTTTGAAAGTATCGCGAACCTCGACTGTGGCAACAACTTCTTCGGTCACCGTAGGGGCGAGCAAACCTTCCAATGCGTTTTTGATCTCATTGATCGCATCGTAGATAATACTATAGAGGCGAATATCCACTTTTTCCGTTTCCGCAAGACGGCGTGCATTCAGGTTCGGACGAACATGGAATCCAACGATAACTGCGCGTGATGCAGCGGCAAGAACAATATCCGATTCGGAAATCGCACCGACGCCTTTGTGTATTACCCGGATCTTCACTTCATCCGTTGAAAGTTTCATTAACGAATCGGCTAAAGCTTCCACCGATCCGTCCACATCGCCTTTCACAACGATAGAAAGTTCACGTACCTGATGGCCTGCCTGAATTTGTTGTGAAATATCATCCAACGTTACCATATGCACCTGACGGAAATCCTGTTCCCGTTTCAGCTGTTGGCGTTTTAAACTGATTTCGCGCGAGATACGATCCGATTCAACAACAATAAACTGATCTCCAGCGGCAGGAATGCCGTCGAATCCGAGAATCTGTACCGGAGTTGATGGGGGAGCAGATTCTACTTTGTTCCCTCGTTCATCAAACATCGCTTTCACTTTACCGCTGTAGATACCGCAAATGAACGGATCTCCGATATTCAGCGTCCCCTTCTGCACCAACACAGTACCGATTGTTCCTTTTCCTTTGTCTACCTGCGACTCTACAACAGCGCCGCGCGCCATACGCTCCGGATTCGCTTTCAAATCCAGCACTTCCGCTTCGAGAAGCACCTTCTCAAGCAGAAGATCCATGTTCTTACCGGATTTTGCAGAGACTTCTACGGATTGATATTTACCGCCCCATTCTTCCACCAGCACACCACGATCGGACAGCTGCTGCCGTATCCGGTCCGGATTGGCTTCAGGTTTATCGATCTTGTTGATAGCAATGATGATGGGAACGTTCGCCGCTTTCGCGTGATTGATCGCTTCGATCGTCTGCGGCATGACATTGTCTTCAGCTGCAACAACCAGCACGACAATATCGGTCACCTGTGCACCGCGGGCACGCATAGCAGTAAATGCTTCGTGACCCGGTGTATCCAAAAACGCAATATGTTTGCCGCTCGGCAGAGCGACTTCATACGCACCAATATGCTGTGTGATACCGCCGGATTCGCCGGCAACAACATTCGCATTGCGGATATAATCCAGCATCGATGTTTTACCATGGTCAACATGTCCCATGATTGTTACAACCGGTGCGCGAGGTTTTAGATTTTCAATTTTATCCGGAGTATCTTCCAACACATCAATGGTAAATTCCGATTCGAATTCTACCTGCTTGTCGTACTCATCGGCTAATAAAATAATTGTATCCTTATCCAGTCGCTGATTGATCGACACCATCATTCCGAGGCCGATACATTTTGCAATAACATCCGAAGCGCTCACCTTCATGAGGTTCGCCATTTCACCGACAGAAACGAATTCCGTTACGCGGATTTTATTTGCTTCGAGAGCCTTTGCTTCATCCTGCAACGCTTGTTCTTCCTCGCGCTCACGCTTCCGTTTCTTCCGATGAGCAGCACGGCTGCTGATGACTGTTTCGGCATCGTCAAGTTCTGCCAATGTCTTCTTAATAGTCGAGTCAACTTCCGCCTGATTGATCTCGTAGGGGCGCAATTTCCCTTTTTTCTTCTTCTTGCCTTTGGCGTCGGCTTCGTTCTCGGTTTCCGGAGCTTTTGTTTCCGCACCGCCTGCAACTTTTTTCTTCTTTTTCTTCTTCTTTTTTTGTTCTTCCGTTTCTGCTGCTGCAGACCCGGGTTTTCCTGGTTTTTCCTGGCTGCGGGGCGGCTTTGGTTTAGCCAACTCCATTTTTCCTTTCACCGTCAGACCTTTCATCTGGGTCCCGCGGTTTGCACGGAGCGCTTCCAGCGGAGAATTGACGCGTTCGTCTTCCGCTTTGGGCTCTACTGTTTCCGGCTGCTGTGGTTGAAGGGTCTTTATGACCACAACTTCTTCCGGCTGCCTTTCTTCTTTGAACTCCGTTACCTCAGTAACTCCCGGTTCCGGTGTATCCTGTTTTTTCTCCTCCGCAATTAATTCCTCTTCTTCGCGTGCTTTGGCTTCCGACGTTTTGCGGCGGGTCTCTTTCATCTCGGCAATTTTTCGTTGATGCCGTTCGGCGATATCTTTTTCCTTCTTGAAGTGCGCATTGATATCCCGCATCATCTCTTCATCGACGGATGACATCAGGTTCTTCACCTGTTTAAAACCCTTTTTATTCAAGAACGCGACAACATCGTTGAAACTGATATTGAGGTCCTTTGCGACATCTTTGACTTTTACTTTTTTTACTGCTTCGGACATTAGTTCCCTTTAGTATAAAGCAACGTTATGATGCAGATTTTTCAGTTTCCGTACTTTCGGATTCTTCTTC
>Ga0172379_10000587_pt1 | contig 89166 bp, 75 predicted proteins | sample GrowelOW334metaG_FD_119756 | JGI IMG/M metagenome (GOLD analysis project Ga0172379, IMG submission 119756) | Groundwater microbial communities from an aquifer near a municipal landfill in Southern Ontario, Canada - Groundwater well OW334 metaG | ecosystem: Environmental > Aquatic > Deep...
CATTGTCGCTTAAGGTATATTGATATTAGTTGAAAAATTGATTATTGTGCCCCTGTAGTTCAATGGACAGAACAAGAGACTTCTAATCTCTCGATCGAGGTTCGATCCCTCGCGGGGGCGCCATCCCAGTCCCGTGTTGTATAACACAGGACGGGATGAGTCCTGCATCGCATGGTGCAGGGCCAGGCGTGAATTAACATGGTGGGCGTAGCTCAACGGCAGAGCATCTGTTTGTGGAACAGATGGTTATGGGTTCGAATCCCATCGTCCACCCCACAAAAATTTTATGGATATACGGATTAGACTAATTGAAGAAGCTGAATTAGAGTCTGTCAGCCAAGTCTTTACCGAAGCATTTAATAATGCCGGCGTCGGAGAGAACTGGAGTGTAGAGCGGGCTATCAAGTATTTAAGATATTTATATCAACATCAGCCTGATCTGTTTTTTATTGCGGAAGCCGAAGGAGAAATTGTGGGGGGTGTAGCCGGAGTGATCAGGACATGGGGAACCGGTAATTATTTGGGTGAGTGGGAATTATTTGTGAAGCCGGAATATCAGAAACAAGGGATAGCTGCCAAACTGCTAACTAATATTGTGCGCAGTGCTATTGATAACCACGCCATAACCATGTTTAGTGGATTAGCTTTTAGCGGCAAGGCATTTCCGATGGAGTGGTACAAACAGATAGGTTTTCATCCCTCCGGCTGGGTGCATATCGAAGCTGATGCGAAAGAGCTGTTAAGTAATCTTATTGCTGATCATGGCCAAAATCAATAAATCTAAATTCAGCGAAGCGGTGCATAAATTGGTTAGAGCTATTCCGCAAGGCAAGGTGATGACTTACGGACAGGTGGCGGCGTGTTTGGGGTACCCCCGAGCGGCCCAGTATGTCGGCTGGGTGCTACATTGGTCGGATTTTAATGATGTCCCCTACCAGCGGGTGGTGAATCGGTTTGGCGGGCTGGCTTCTGGCTATACACGCGGCGGACAGCTGGCCCACAAATTTGATTTAGAAGAAGAAGAAGGGATTAAAGTGCGCGATGATTTTACGATTGATTTGGAAAAGTACCTGTGGCAGCCGCCGCAGAAGCTGATTCCCAGACTAGATAATGTTACACTATTGGAGGAGCTGCCTTTCTCTGCTAGATTAGTTGGGAAACAGTAACTTTTAGTAATTGGTCAATTGAGAATTGGGAATGGGTTAAATTAGGTAATTACGCCGTTAGGCGTTATATGCCCTCGTAGTTCAATGGACAGAACGTAGGATTCCGGATCCTAAGGTGTAGGTTCGATTCCTACCGAGGGTACCAAGTTTGATAAGAGTTCACCTGTGAGCGAAACCATAAAAGGATTGCCCAAGTTTTTAAAGTCTCTGTTATGAATGATCAGAAAGTTGTTCTAGAAAAAACTTTTTCTAGAAAGTATAACCTATTCGGAGGTTATATGTGGTATCAGGCCGACTGTGTGCAAAATGAATATATTCTGGGATTTGATTTAAATCACTCTTTAACTATTTTTCCAAAAGAGGGACCCACGACGTGCTGGTACTATACCGATGAAATTGCGCATGCTATAGAGCTGATTGTTGCCAAATCAAATTCCGATCCCCTGTTTTGGGAGAACGTCAAAAAAGACTTCTATTTTTACTGGAATAAGATTCTTCCTTATTTAAAAAAAGACAAAACCATCCAAAACCTAGAAGAACTCAAAAATTATTACTCCACAGCAATTAAATTTTATGGTCCAGATAGTATAGTCATTGTTTCTCCGGGTGCAGCTGCTCTAGGGGATAATTTTAAAGAAATTGCCCAAAGCTTGAGAAATGAATCACATTATTTTGTGAATAACGTCCCTGATGTTTATGCAGATTATTTTTGTTCGGCTTATCCTCAATACAAAAAGATTGTAGATGTTTTATTGCCAGAAGAGGTGTTTAACATAGACAAAATTACTCCTGAAATTATTGCCGAAGCTGAGAAACGAGCCCAAGAAGGATGTTTTTTGCTAAATGGAAGGCCGTATTGCCTATCAGAATTGAATCAAGTATTAGCAACGAATGGGTATGAGTTAAAGGATCCTAGCCAAATTTCTGAGGCGGATCAACGATCTAGTCTGGCGATTAAAGGAGTAGTCGCTCATCCAGGAATCGTTACGGGGCGCGTATCTAAAGTAATGTATTACCAAGACATCGGCAAGGTAAAGGAAGGTGATATCTTAGTCTCCCCAATGACTATGCCTAATTTCTTACCAGCCATGAGAAAAGCCGCTGCTTTTATTACTGATGAAGGAGGTATCACTTGCCATGCAGCTATAATCGCTCGGGAACTAAGCAAGCCCTGCATAATAGGTACTAAAGTTGCTACTAGCCTTTTAGAAGATGGGGATCTAGTTAAAGTCGATGCGGTCAAGGGGGAAGTGATAATAATCGAAAAGACTCACGTTGAGATCAGTTAAACCGACAGATGGCAGCATAGATTAACAGAAAAAATTCTGTTGGGTTATTATTAGCTGGCTACAGTGGACAACAGGTGGTCAAAAAGCTACAATTCACAAGTAGAAAGACATTAGCATCAACTTCTAGAAGTATCTGGGTTGTTAGCTCAATGGTAGAGCAGCTGCCTCTTAAGCAGTTGGTTACAGGTTCGAATCCTGTACAGCCCACCACGGCGCCATCGTCTAGAGGTTAGGACGCCAGGTTTTCATCCTGGTAACCGGGGTTCGATTCCCCGTGGCGCTACCAAAAAACTGGTATTCATGATCTATGGATAACAGTTTTTTGGTAATGTTATTTGGGGAGTCGAACCGTGGGAAAGGGGTCGGGAAAACGGGAGTTTTCCCGCAGTGGAGGCAGACCGCTTACAAAGCGGTCGTCGGAACCGCAAGGGTCCGAGGAGCCCCGATCTAACATCGGGGCGACGGGTTCTAGCGTAGCGGATTCCCCGTGGCGCTACCATAGTTCGATAAGCTCACATTCCTATGGTGGTTTTGTTGAACCGGTAATGCACGGAGAGTATTAATGCATTGCCTAAAGTTTTATAGAAAGAAAATAGCTCATCACCCATTCAGGCAAGGAGCTATTTTTTCGCTTAAATTGCAAGGAAGAGCTAGTCGTAGCCTACGAAGCTCAGCTGAAGGGATATCTCGAGCTTGTTGCCTGGCTTCAGGAATTTGCCCTTATCTGCGTCCTGATACCTATCAGGGGACTGAAGAACCGGTTCCACGCAGAAGTACTTGGTTGGTTCGTCACTCCAGAGAGTAAGGATCGAGTCTGTGTCAAACGATCCCAAAAGTTCCATACGAACCGTTTTCTCGCCAGACCTAATCAGGATCGGATCTGCTGCTGGAATTCTGGCCGACTTCAAAGGAAATTCGCTAATTACCTTTTCGCCGACCCGTGCAAGGGAGTGCGCAACTGCATATGCGCGTGGATCACTGATGAAATAGGGATGAAACCCTGGGTTTACTGGAGTGTCGTAGTGCTCGCCATCGTCTATCCTTTCTACCTCCAAATTGATTGTCAGGGCATCCTCGGACCGCATCAAGATGCTAACCCTATATTTCAGTAACCATTCGAACGACGTTGTCTTCTCGTTCTGACCAACGAGCACGACGTGGTCTTCCTCCTGTTTAGCCACCTCCAGTGTCTGATGTCTGAGCCAGCCGTGTTTGGGGATGGTTTCGAAGGGGCTAGACCCAAAAAATGGGAAAGTTATCGGAATGCCGCCTCGAGACTTATCTCCCATCTTCTGCTCTGGAAAAATAAGATCTTTTCCATTATGTACCCATCGCACGACGGTTCCTCCAACTTCAGAAACGATTGCGCAGGAATCTTTGCTGCCGATACGAATCATGACTAAATCCTCCTTAAAAGGGCATGATTTTTCGAATAGGCACTTGCCCAGTTCGATATTAGAGAGTACTTCAAAACACGAAAAAAGTAAATCGTTTATTCAAAGCCACATTTTTCTTATACAAAAACCAGGCTTGATAGAGCCTTGTTGTGAATTTATATGCCGAGAAAGAATCGAACCCATAAAAGCGTCTTGAGGACTTTTTTAGTGGCTTCGAACCTGCTGGGCCCCTAACCTGCTGACCTGCTATGAAAATAGTTGACAGCAAAAAATACTATGCTAAATTAGCGTTATGCCTAAAAATTGTTTAGGTGATTATATCAAGAACTTTATTAATAAATCGGAGGAAAAATGAACGACGATTTTGATATGACCGGCGGTGTTGTGCCGGCAGATGATGAGGAGAAGGATTTGGAAGAAGAAGGCGTAAAGCCTGAAGTAAAGGAAGATGAAGACGAGTGGGACGATGAGGAAGAAGAGGTTAGTGTAGAGGATGAAGCTGAGAAGGAAAAAGAAGAAGATAAAGAAGAACCAGAGTTTTAATTAAACAGTCAGTTTATTAGGTATTATCAATGGCGCCTCGATGGATATCGGGGTGCTTTTGTATGTAAAACGGGTGCTATACTAAAAAGAGCTAAAATGTTCTAAATATGACCTACGACGTAATTATTATTGGGACAGGCCCGGCTGGCTTAACGGGGGCGTTGTATACATGCCGGAGGTCTTTAAAGACTCTCGTTATCGGACAAACTATGGGCGGGCAAGCAATTCTGCCGGCTTGTGTAGAAAATTATCCTGGTTTTGGCAAAACTGACGGTTTAACATTAGTTAAAGAATGGCAAACTCAAACTCTGTCAGCTGGGGCAGAAATCAAAACCGGGTTAGTCACAGAAATTAAAAAAGACGACGATAGTTTTGAGGTGGAGTTAGAAGACGGTACGGAATATAAAGCCAAGGCGGTGATTTTGGCTATGGGGCGGACTCCGCGCAAATTAAATGTGCCAGGAGAAACTGAATTTACAGGCAAAGGAGTAGCTTATTGTGCTACTTGTGATGCTCCCCTTTTTGCTGGTCGTGATGTAGCGGTAGTCGGTGGCGGTAATGCGGCAGTGGATGCGGCAATACTACTATCAGGCGTAGCCAAAAAGGTTTATTTAATACATCGCAATGATCAATTTAAAGCCGAAGCAGCTTTGTTGCATAAATTAGCAACACTAACTAATATTGAAAAGATTTTGCATACCGAAGTCGAAGAGATCAAAGGCAGTAGTTTTGTTGAACAAGTCAAAATCAATCAAATTTCAGATGGAACCGAAAGAATTATCGATGTGCAGGGGGTATTTATAGAAATTGGCGGCGATGCCAATACGGGTTTCGTAAAAGGTTTGGTTAAGCTAAATGACAAGCAGGAAATTATTATCGACGAGCATAATCAGACATCTGTAGAAGGGATATTTGCAGCCGGAGATGCAACTACAGTGCCATTCAAACAAATGATTGTCGCCGCCGGCGAAGGTGCCAAAGCAGCCTTATCGGCGTATAATTATATACAGGGCTTGGGGGAAACCGCCGCTAAATAATTTATATGGAATCACCTGCCTACCAAGCTGCTTTAAAAGAAGCTGCCACCCGGATTAATTTATCCGAGGCAGATTTAGTTAAATTATCTACCCCAGAGAATATTATTTCAGTAGAAATACCCTTAGAGCTGGATTCAGGGCAGAGATTAAATCTACCCGCTTTTAGAGTCCAGCATAACTCGGCCAGAGGGCCTTACAAAGGCGGAATTCGCTTCCACCTGGCGGTGGACGTGGAAGAAGCCAAGATATTGGCTTCGCTGATGACCTGGAAGTGTGCCGTGGCTGGCATTCCGTTTGGCGGGGGCAAGGGTGGAGTACAAGTTGACCCCAAAAAACTATCCAAAACAGAATTAGAAAGATTATCCCGGAGTTATATCCGAGCCATGTTTCCTAAAATCGGCTCTAATTTGGATGTGCCGGCACCGGATGTAAATACGGATAGCCAAACGATGGCATGGATGGCAGATGAATATTCGCGCCTGGCCGGAGCTTGGGTGCCTGGGTTTATCACTGGCAAACCAGTGGAGCTGGGAGGCTCTCGGGGACGAGATATGGCCACATCTCTGGGCGGAAAAATTGTTTTAGATGAGATGTTGCTAAATTTGGACATTGCCCAGCCGCCTTATCTGGTAGCGATTCAAGGGATTGGCAATGTGGGAGGAGGTTTAGCTAAACTGTTGGCAAAAGATAAAAATTATCAAGTAGTGGGGCTGAGTGATTCACAAACTGCCATTTATTCCCCTACCGGATTGGATATAGCAGCTGTGATGAAGTTTAAGCAGCAAACGGGAAGCCTAAATAATTTTCCGAATGTTAAGATTATCTCAAATGCTGAATTATTAGAATTGGATGTAAATATTTTAGTGCCAGCAGCCCTGGATAATCAAATTACCACTGCCAATGCCGATAAAATTAAAGCTAAATTGATCTTAGAGATGGCCAATAATCCTATAAGCGAAGCTGGAGATGCTATTTTAAGTTCCCGAGGAGTCACAGTCGTGCCAGATATTCTAGCTAATGCCGGCGGCGTGACGGTGAGTTATTTTGAATGGGCACAGAATCGCTCCGGTTATTATTGGGAAGAAGTGGAGGTTAACGAAAAACTCCAAAAGATTATGCTGCAAGCCACGCGAGAGATTCTTGATGTGGCTAAAATTCAACCGGTTACTTTACGAGTAGCGGCTTTTATTTTAGCTCTCCGGAGAGTTTACGCTGCCATGCATTTGCGTGGTAAACTATAAATTGGCTAATTAATTTGCAATAATGGCTCGACTAAAAGAGTTCAAAATTTATTCGACTCCAACTTGCGGTTACTGCCATATGTTGAAGGATTGGCTGACTGAAAAAAAGATCCCTTTTATCAATATTGATGTAGCAGCTGATCCAACTAAAGGAGTGGAAATGATTCAGAAAACCGGGCAAATGGGGGTGCCGGTGAGTATGATTAGTTTTGAAGATGGCAAAGAAGAGATTGTTTTAGGATTTGATCAAGAGAGGATTGCGAAGATCCTTGGTTTGTAAATTATTCCCCTCCTGCTCCTCGAGTCTGAGCCTCGGAGTCGAAGACCGGAGCCTGCCTGCCGGTAGGCAGGGAGGGGTGAGGGGAGGTGGGAGTATATTCCCCGAGCGGAGTCGAGCCTGCCTGCCGGTAGGCAGGGGGCTACCTTTGATTTGTAAAATCAATCAACCATTTTCTGTTACTTTCCCGAGGAAAGTAACCAAAGTCTTCTCGCAGTCGCTCTGGCTTGGTATTTAGCTAAAAATTACCTGGCTGTTCTCGCCGGTATATACCGGCTCCACGCACTGGTAATTTTTGGAATACCTAACACTCGAGCTCCAATGGCTGGAATGTAAAATCAAGACATCCCTCCTCCAAGGGCCGGTTAGATGAAAAGACGCTCAAACTCCAATGGCCACGAAATACAACGGTCGTTGTATTTCGTGGCCTAGTATACCATCCGTCATTCTGGGGAGCTCATGGGGCGACTCCAGAATCTTTCCTGGTTTTTTTATTGGTTTTAGATGTAGAATATAAATATTCATTATATTTATTAACAAATAGGTATTATCATGGGGAAGAAACTAAAGAAAATAAAAACAAACAAGTCCTTGAAGTCTCTCTTCAGCAACAAGCCACTCCTCTTTATAGTGGCTATTGTGGTATTGGTTGTAATCTTCTCCAATTCAAGCGTAAGAGCTTTTCTTAGAATGCCTAGTCAGGCAGCCGAAATTACTCCAGGTACCTCACCATCTACATCAACTTCCTGCATATTCTATGCATCTTCTTTAGGCAACGATCAGAATAATGGCAGTGCTCCCCAAGATCAATACGCAGTCAGAACTATTAAAAAAGCAATTCAGTTGTCGAAGGCTAATTGTCCAGTCTCGGCGACAATTAAGCTTGTCGGCAGTCAGTATAATGTTTCAGATCTTGATATAAATACAGCAAATCCAATTACAGTTAATGGAGAGACAAAAAACATCACTATCACTTCGAGTGGCGCTAATAAAACTGAGGTTAAGTATGTTAGTCCAAATAATGATGATAGTACGGTAACATTTTCTAATGAGGTTAATTTTAATCCGAATGGCACGATCACTATTACAAACATCATATTTAATAATGTTGGGATTCGTACTTTAACACGCTCGTATAGTACATATGTCACAGGGAATATTCTTACAAATCAGACTAACCATGATCCAAATGACCAGGCACGATTAGTGGTGGGATCTTTCCTTAATGCTGATGCGGGTATTATCAAAATATATAACAATAAGTTTATGTTTGATGAGACTACCTCAGGAAATATAAACGAGGGCGTTATTATAGATAATCTATCATATGCCACCCTGTTGGATGTATCTAATAATACCTTTAATTACTTCTCATATCCAAACCAATATAGTGATTCTAATACTGAAGAAACTAAATTTATAGGTATCAGATTACATCAAAACAACAGTCAGGCATCAATCGCAAATAATAATTTTGTGACCCAAGGAGTATCTGTTGTAGGAAAAAGCATCATATCTGCCAATATCCACAATTTTGGCCTAGTTTCGGATAGGTCTGTTATCAAGACAACAATAGAAAAAAACAATTTCTCAAAGTTCAATGGGATTGATGTTAGCGTTATTTCTCCACCTGTACAAGGGAGCGAATCCCAGAACATACTCATTCATAATAATATAGGTATATAATTCTGGTATCTGATCTATTTAAGACTTCAACGGCTCATCGATGAGCCGTTGAATACTTTTATAAGATTATAACCTGCCCGTGGCCGAGATTTACCGGCCAGGGAGTCGCTTCACTCCCCAGAATGACGGCTGAAAATGGCTTTACTGATGACGCTGTAATTAAATCCTTTGCGAGCAAGATAGAATTTGAGTTGGTCGGGGGTTTTTGAGTGGCTGAATTTGGCGACGAGTTTGGTAGCGGTGGCTAATTCTTGATCGGCTAATTCGGGTTGGGCGAGAGTTTCTCGGATAATATTTTCGGCTATCCCCTTTTGGATAAGCTCGGCTTTTAAGTGGGTAATGCTTCTATTTCGTGTTTGTGATCTTTCTTTTACCCAGTGTTCGGCAAACTTTTGATCATCCAGCCAGCCCTCTTTTTTTAAGCGGGCAATCGTTTCGACAATGGTTTCGGGCTCAAATTTGGTTTTGAGTTTTTGGCGGATTTCAAAAATGCTTTGCGGCCGATAAGACAATAATTTCAAAACTTTGTCGTAGGCCTTGCCATTGATATCCTGTTTTTTGAGCTCTTCACAAAGTTTTGTGGAAATATCTGCTCCCACTTTCAGGTTGTGGGAAATCCAGGTGAATTTATCGATCCCGGTCAGGAATTTATCATCCACAAACACATTTACCCGATTAGAGTTATTGGCTTGGCTCACGATTTTGGTGATTGTAGGCATTAGCTTATAATAGGAGTTGATATTTTGAGCCTGTAGAATACATATTTTCTAGATTTAGTTTAAGTGGAAAAGAAATATATCACAACCTCAATTGCCTATATCAATGCGGCTCCCCATGTGGGGTTTGCTTGGGAACTACTCCAGGCAGATGCCTTGGCACGCTGGTATCGCCTAAATGGTCACCCGACCTGGTTTTTGACGGGGACGGATGAGCATGGCAGTAAAATTGCCAAAGTGGCGGAAGAGGAGGGGGTAGCGCCCCAGGTGGTGGCGGATCGCAACTCGGCTTTATTTGCCAATCTCAAGCCATTATTAAATTTGTCTAATGATGATTTTATCCGGACGGGCGACCAGGCAAGACACTTCCCGGGAGCGCAAAAATTATGGAAACAATTAGTCGCTGCAGGCGATATTTACAAAGACAAATACATCGGGCTGTATTGTGTGGGGTGCGAGGCGTATGTCACAGAAAAAGATTTAATAGAAGGTTGTTGTCCCATTCATAAATCAGAGCCAGAGCGCATCAAGGAAGAAAACTACTTTTTCAGATTGTCGAAATATGGAGATCGCATCGCGGAGTTAATTGAGAGTAAGGAATTGAAGATTATCCCGGAAGGACGAGCGAAAGAGATCTTGAATGTGATTAAATCCGGGCTAACTGATATTAGTTTTTCTCGCCCCATGGCTAAATTGCCTTGGGGGATACCGGTACCGGATGACCTGAATCAAACTATGTATGTTTGGTGCGATGCACTGTCTAATTACATTAGCGCCATTGGCTATGGCAGGGATGAAACTGAGTTTACCAAATGGTGGCCGGCCGATATTCACTGTATCGGCAAAGATATTCTGCGGTTCCATGCGGCCATTTGGCCAGGAATGCTTCTGTCAGCTGGGCTGCCTTTGCCGAAGAAGATCTTAGTCCACGGATTTATTACTTCGGGTGGACAAAAAATGAGCAAAAGCTTGGGAAATGTGATTGATCCTAAGGAAGCAGTGGACGTTTATGGCGCCGATGCTTTGCGTTATTATTTACTCCGGGAACTGCCCACTACCGATGATGGCGATTTTTCCTGGAAGCGGTTCGACGAATTATATAATCATGAATTAGCGGATAACCTGGGCAATTTACTTTCGCGCGTGGTACAAATGACCAGCAAGTTTTGTGCCGGTAAAGTACCGGCAGTTGCCCCCATTTTGCCGGGAGCTGACATAACTGCTATAGAGGTACAGAAATATTTTGAAGAATTTGATTTGCAAAAAGCCTTACTGGCCATCAATCAGTACATCAGCCAACTCAATGTATTAGTAGATACCAAAAAACCCTGGGAGTTAGCTAAACAAGGTCGTCAAGACGAAGTTGAAGAGGTGCTCTATCAACTGCTGGAAGGTTTGCGCGGCATCGCCTTGTGTCTACTGCCATTTTTGCCGGATACGGCAGACAAAATTGCTGTAACTCTGGGAGTCAATGATTTACTGACTATCACTGATTGGTCAGAGGCAATTAAGTGGGGGAAATTGTTACCTGGAACACCTATTCAGCCCAGCCCGATCCTGTTTCCTAAAAAAGTCTAGCTATGCTCTACCCATTTTTGGCTGTTATTTTTGATGTCTTGACCCTGATCTCTACCAAGCGGATTTTTGTTAAATTCAAAAATCTAGATTATAAATCGTTTGCCTGGTGGCTATTTTTCTGGATTGCGGGTGTTGGCTTGTTAGTTTCTCCTTGGTTTGTAACTATCCAATCCACAGCTACCCAGCCGCATTATTTATGGCTGCTATTGGCCTTAGTATTTTTAGCGGCTAATTATAACCTGCTCTTTTATTTTGGGCTCAAATATGAAAAAGTTTCTGAGATCGAACCTTTTCTGTTATTCAATCCCCTTATTGCCATTGTGATCGCTAGCCTATTTTTCCCCGGGGAACGGTCTTGGCACGTTTATTTGGCGGCAGCCGTGGCCGGCTTAGCTTTGGCGTGGTCGCATTTGGATCGTCAGCATCTTAAACTGTCTCGGCCGCTTCTGGCCATCCTAGGTTTTGCTCTATTGCATGGATTGGAGGCTGTCATTATCAAGGAATTATTAATGGTTTACTCACCTCTAGCCCTTTATTTAGTGCGTTGCATTACCACTGCTCTGTTTCTGTGGGTGATAGAAAAAGGGAAGATCAAAAAAATTACTCTTCAGCAAGTTCCTTTCTTTCTTCTAATTGCCGTGGGTGCACTGGTTACAAGTGTGTTAATCTATACTTCATATCATGGCATAGGAATTAGCATGACCATGGCGGTATTACTCTTATCTCCCATATTGGTTTATTTGCTGTCAGTCCTGTATTTGCGCGAAAAACTGCAATGGAAGAATATAGTGTCTAGCGTGGTGATTATTGGAGCAATTATTTGGTTGAGCGTAGTGCGATGAATTATATCGATACCCATTGTCATCTTAATTTCCCCCAGTTCCATCGCGATATGGAAAAAACAGTTTTGCGGTCTTTGCAGGCAGGTTTAATTTATTTAATTAATGTGGGAACTGATCTGCGTACCTCTAACGAAAGTGTTAATCTCGCCAGCCGGTATAAGGAAATTTATGCGGCCGTGGGGGTGCACCCGCATGACGCCAGGAAGAATCTGGTCGGCATCAGCGCCAGCTTAACTCCCCTATTACGCCATCTCAAAGTGGTTGCAGTGGGCGAAATCGGACTAGATTTTTATCGCAATTTATCGTCGCAAGAGAATCAGAAAACAATTTTTATTGAACAGCTCCAACTGGCTCTCAAACACCATAAACCAGTGATACTGCATTGTCGTGATGCCTACCGCGATGTACTGAATATCCTAGACGAGTTTTATTTGCCAGAGCTAAAAGACTCTCTTCCCGGAGTAATCCATTCTTTTTCGGCCGGTCCAAATTATTTACAAGAATTTTTGCGGCGTGGGTTCTATATCGGGTTTAACGGCATGATTACTTATCCCGATCATGAAAGTCTATTAGAATCAGTTCGCAATACACCGCTGGACCGATTACTATTAGAAACTGATGCGCCTTATTTGTCGCCCTTGGCTCATCGGGGAGAACGCAATGAGCCGATGTTGGTTAAAGAAGTGGCAGCGCGAGTGGCGGAATTAAAAGGCATTGATGTAGAAGAGGTGGTGAACAGGAGTACAGCCAATGCCATAGCTTTATTTAAGCTACAATAAAACCATGGAAGATCTGTTTGCTCCAGTCGAGTGGCTGCAAGAGGCGGGATACCGGGCTTATCTGGTGGGAAATCAATCACGCAACGCAGTATTACAAGAAAAGCCTGCCGGCCAAGATATCGATATTGCTACTTCCGCTTTGCCGCGCGAGGTGGGCAAGATTTTATCTCAGCAACAGATTGTGCCAGCCCGCCTGGATGTCAAATTCGGGGTGGTGGCTTTTTTGTGGCAAGGTCGGGATTACGAAATCACCACTTTTCGGGAAGATATCTATGATCCGCAATTTAACCATATCCGGCGTACTCCCATCGAAATAAAATTTCATAAGGACACCAAATTAGATGCGTTACGCCGGGATTTTACGATCAATGCGATCTATTGGAATCCTAAAAACAATCATTTTATCGATCCGGTAGACGGTATTAAAGATTTAGAGAATAAAACCCTGCGGTTTATTGGGGATGCGGAAACGCGTATCAAAGAAGATCCTCTAAGAGTTCTACGGGCGATTCGGTTTAAGTATAGTCTGGGTTTGAAATATGCCGCCACGACTTTAAAAGCGTTAATTAAATACGGCAAGCTGGTACATAAACTTCAGCCATCGCTCCTAAAAAAAGAATTCAGCAAAATCCAAAATTTGCCCAATTATCAGGAAGCCAGACGGGATATGCAAGAAATGGGAGTGATTCAAAAAGTTTAATTAGCCGTCGGAGCCGTTACTGCCTGGGAAACAGTTTGCCAATTCCCACTGTCGTCAGTCACCACAATTTTTTGAGATGCGATCGTGATGATTTTATCGGCCGGGATAATTAGGTCTGGCCGGTTTAATATGCCTAAAATGCCGGGCTGAACATATATCTTTTGGATAAATGAATCTGTGGTTTCGAACAATACATCGTCTACGTTCCCTAATTTTTTTCCTGAGGCTGTGATGACTGGACTGCCGATAACATGCTGATGATGCCGCAATAGCGCAGGTAATAACACAATTTCGTGGGGGGCCACCAGGGCGTCTGAATTTTTGATAACTACCATTTTAGGGCCGTATTCCACGATGTCGGCAGTAGCGACTGCGCGCAGGCGAGTCAGTAGTCCAACTGGCTTGATCATAAGAGCACTAATTTGTTTTTTATCAGGGTCGATCGCCCAATTTGTTACAGTGCCCAAAGTTTGACTTTTATCTAAGTCAACCAGTCGCGCATTCATTATTTCGGTAATTGGCTTCAACATAGATTGGGTAATAAAACTATTTTCCACCATAATTATACGCTAACCTGGCTTGTCAAAACTTCTTAAGTAGCCTACAATCAAGCATAGCTTTTAAGCTTACTTGAAGCATGAAACATCAAAAATGGTTATGGGGGGCACTGCTGAGCTTGCTAATTTTAGGCGGCTGTGGAGTAAAAACAGAAGAACCGCCGATAGTTTTGGGGAAAATGACTCAAACTATGAGCAAATTGGAACAGCTCGAATTTTCGGGCGAATTTAATTTAGTGGGCAATTCCACCCTTCCCCTGCTGCAAGGTCTCCAAGATTTGCGGATTACCGGAAATGGCGCAGTTAACCTGGCGGATATAAACAATCTAAGATATTTGTTGAATTTAATTATCGGCGGCAAAGGCAGTGAAGGCAATACGGAAATAGGAGCGGAGCTCAGGAGTTTCCCGGATTGTAACTATTTTCGCATTACGCGCATCGCTGTACCGTTAGGTTTGCCTTTTTCGCTGTCAGCGGATAATAAATGGTACCAAATTAAATCCGGCGGACAGAATCGAGAATGGCTTGGGTCCAGTCAACCTCTCTCTTTCGAACAAATGCAGCAAATCAGGGCATTGTTGGCTCAAAGCAAATTATTCAATGTGGTGCAAAAATTCCCCGATGATACTGCCAATGGAGCCAGAACTTATCATTGGCAAGTGGCAGTTGATAACGAAGTATTGCGGGCAGTATTGCTGAATTGGTCAAATATTACTAATCCAACTGAAAGTGTCGATCTAGAAAAATGGACGGCGATGTTAAGCGATTACGACTATGAATTCTGGATCAATAAGCGCGATTATCGCCTGATGAGGGCCAATATCAAAGGTTGGTATGATGATAGTGCTGGCCAGCGGGCTGATTTCACTATCAAGATAAATCTAAATAAGTTCAGCTCGATTGTGGCGATTGAGCGCCCTGCGAATGTGCAAGAATTCGATCTCCGCGAAATCCTGGGATTACCTTTGGCAAATTCTCTGCAATAATTTCCCTTACCCCTTTCCCAGGTTCGATCCTTCTTAAAGCTCAACCAAAAACCGCCATTCACTTTCAGTGTATGACAGTTTTTGGTGGGCCCAGCAGGGATCGAACCTGCGTCCCCAGCTTAAAAGGCTGTTGCTCTACCATTGAGCTATGGGCCCCTCTATATAGGCTATCATATCAAAAACATTATCAGCCAGCCTATCTGTTATAATAAATTATTCTTGCCTGGTCGATAGGCATTGTCATTTTGACAAAAAGAGAGGAAAACTGATGCATATTATGGTCGATCTGGAAACGGTAGCGAAAATAGGAAAGGTAGCATTTTTTTCACTAGGGGCTGTTGTATTTGATCCTCTTGGTCCACCGGTAGAATATCCTAAGACCGCATCTGATGGTTATTACTACATCCCCGTTCTCTATGAGCTGATCAATCTAGAGGAAGCTATAAATAGCGGCCTAGAAATGGATGCCGATACTATTTATTGGTGGATGAATCAGAATGAACTAGTTAAACAGGAGTTCGTTCGGTCGCAAAAAGAGGGTAGGGATCCTCGTTCGGCTTTATGTAATCTTCGCGGCTTGATAAAGCGCAATGATGGGCAATATCTCTGGTCTCATGGGTCCGATTTTGATATTGCCATTCTGCGGACGGCCTTTTTCGTTTGCGGCTTGGGCCATAACCTACCTATCCCACATGGCAACTTCCGTGATACCAGAACTCTTTTCGCTGTAACCCCGGATTTTAACAAGGAAGAATTTTATCCGGCGGTTCCTCCTGAAAATGAACACCATGCATTGTTTGATGCCTGGAGACAGGCAGTAGCAGTGCAGAGATGCTATCAGCGGTTGCGGGAATGCGGTATCCATATTGGTGAAGAGAAGGCGATACGTGTCTAACTCAACGGTTCATTCATGAGCCGTTGAACAAATGACGGTTATAGTATAATTATAATTGATTGGGATAATCACCTAGCTCTATTTTAGAGTTAGGTAGGGCAGGAAGATAGAGTTTTTTAGGACTCTGTCGTTTCCTGCCTTTTTTCTTTTGGTAACATTTGTTATATTGTAACTAGCGCGTTTTAGGGGAAACCCTAGAATACGACGACTTCTCGGCGTTAGTTGAGCCGACCGCGGGCTCTTGCTCTTGCAGCAGGAGCCCCGCAGTTTTTGTTTGGATAATCATTTCTGATACGGTAAAATCAATAATATGGCCATCAATACCAAGATAAATTTTCGGATTACTAGATTTAGCAAAATAAGTTGGGCCGGGGTAATTATTATCCTAGTGGCTTTATTTGGGTTGTCCTATGCGCCGCCATATTCTCTACAGATTGCAGGATCTGCTGGCGGTCGTCCCGATACTTTCCCATTACAGATTGCCAAATCAGCCAACGATCCCAGGTTAGCCGAGCAAACCAATCTAAATCAAGCTAAAATTTTGTCTGCTTGGGATGTAACCACTGGCAATAGCGGCCAGATCGTAGCGGTTATTGATACAGGCACCAACCCGGATCATGAAGAATTAGTTAATCGACTCTGGGTAAATACCGATGAAATCCCTGGTAATGGTCGCGACGACGACAATAATGGCTATATCGACGATTACCAAGGCTATAATTTTATGAATGATACTCCTGATATTATCGATCAAAATGGACACGGGACGGGAGTAGCGAGCATTGTTGCAGCTAATACTAATAATAATTTAGGCATGGCCGGCATCAATTGGGGTTGTCGGCTGATGACATTAAAAGCGTTAAATAGCGCCGGAGGAGGCGAATATCATAATGTGGCCAGAGCTTTGCGCTACGCTGCCGATAATGGCGCCCAAGTGATTAATATGAGCTTCGGTACTTATTTTGACAGCACCGAGCTCAACGAAGCCGTTGATTATGCAATCAATCACGGCGTAGTAATTGTGGCAGCCGCCGGAAACAATAGTCAAAACCAATTACTTTACCCAGCTGCCTATAGCAATGTGATTGCGGTGGGAGCGGTAGACAGTTCGGGACAGCGCGCCTCTTTTTCTAATTGGGGAACTAATTTGGATGTAGTAGCTCCGGGCCTGAATATTTTAATGGCTAACTACATTGGCACAAATGCTTATGCCTATGGTTCGGGTACTTCGTTCGCAGCTGCCCATGTCACTGGGATAGTATCATTGATGTTGGCACGCAATTCTTCCTTATCCCCTACCCAAATCGAAAACATTATTAAATCTTCCGCCACTGGTTACAATAACACCTTAGAATATGGCACCGGACTAGTTAATGCTGCTAGTGCCCTAGGCTCTACGCAAATCTCTGATCATATTGTAGGCAGGATAGTTGCTTCTAGTGCTCGGGCAGTGGCGGATAGTAATGACCGGGTGATAATTACGGTGCAAGTCACCAATAATGATTTCCCGCTCATGAATCATCAAGTCAGAGCTTATATTAATGGGCCAATAACTTTTAACGGTGAGTTCGTTGATAAGCGTGATGTGTTTTTGGGCAATACGGATATGTCTGGCACGGTTCGCATGGAACTCACTTCCGGTATCGCTGGTAAAAAATTCATTATTTTTTCCGATGTGACTGCCGGGGTCAGTTTAGGAGACTTAACGCTCACTTTTGATCCGGTGGGAGGCCCAGCCCAGTATAATGCGACACTCGTATCTCAAAATACAGTTAGTGTGATGACACCAGGAGAACGGGTTACCCTTTCATTAGCATTGCGCAATACCGGGAATATTCCTTGGTCAGGGCAAGGCAGTATCCCGGCCGGACAATTACGTTTGGGCACAGCGCATCCTGCAGATCGATCCAGTAAATTTTATTCGGATAGTTGGGTGTCGTCTAATCGAGCAGCGATTTTGCAACAGCCTTTAGTTAGTCCTGGAGAAACTGGTCAATTTACTTTTACGGTCCAAGCCCCCACTCAGCCCGGCATTTATAAAGAATATTTTAATCCGGTAGCCGAATATACTGCTTGGTTGCCTGATCTAAAGATTTATTGGGAAATTACAGTGGCCAATGGCGGGGTAGATCCAGTGGTAGCTCATTATGCTGCCGATATTCTCTATAAATCAGCTAATTTAGTATTAGATCCTGGCCAGTCAGGTTTGCTCCAAATAGAAATTAAAAATACCGGCACTGCCAAGTGGGTGGCTCCCGGCGGAGTGTCACAATACGGAGTAGTCCAAGTCGGAACAGTAAATCCTTATGATCGAGCCAGCAGTTTAGCTAGTAATTGGTTGAGCAGTAATCGGACTACCGATATGGGGTTTGCTCTGGATCCAGGAGATCGGGTTTCCTTGGCCTTTCTGGTGCGGGCTCCGAATCAGCCCGGCGTGTACCCAGAGAATTTTCGTTTAGTAGCTGAATATATCACTTGGTTTGGTCCGGCGTTTGGGTGGACAGTAACTGTGCGATAAAATTATGGATACTGGTACATTATGGCATTTTGGCCAAGCGGTCATTCTGGGATTAATTCAGGGCGTCACCGAATTTTTACCCATTAGTTCATCCGGGCATTTAATTATCGCTCGCGAATTTTTGCGGATTAATGATCCGGGCAATTTTTTTGATGCCATCCTCCATTTAGCTACCTTATTAGCCATCCTAGTTTATTTTTGGAGAGATTGGTGGCAGATGTTGCTGCTAGCTAAAACTAAGAAAGAATCAAAAACCGGATTGCCGATCGATCGTCGCCTATTGCGGCTGATTATTATAGCGACTCTTCCCGGGCTTTTAGTGGGTTACTGGGGAAATCATTGGATAGAAGACCACTGGCGCTCATTATTATCAGTGGCAATTTTGTTAGTAGTGACAGGATTAGGCTATTTATTATTCGAGTCAAAAATGAAACTGGCTAAAGCCAGTAAGATCCTTAATTATTGGGATGCTTTAAGTATTGGTCTGACCCAAGCTTTAGCTATCTTGCCGGGAATTTCGCGTTCCGGCATGACTTTGCTCGGCGGTATGTACGCTGGGTTAACTCGTGCTACCGCTGCGCGCCTATCCTTTTTATTGGCAGCGCCTATCATTGCCGCGGCGGGAGGCTATGGTTTATATCAAAGTTTACATCAATCCAGTCCAAGCTATGATATTAGTTTTCTGGCGGTGGCTTTTATTTTTTCGTTTACTTCCGGGTTGCTAGCGATCCGCTGGTTGTTGCAGTTTTATCAGAAACATTCTCTCAAAGGATTTGCTATTTATTTGTTGATTGTCGGCACCGGATTGATAGTCTATTCTTTTTTGAAGTAAAACCTTTCTTAATTCCCTCCTGCCGGAGGAGGGGTTGGGGGAGGTGGGAGTATAATCCATCTCCTTGATTTGTAAAATCAATAAAACTATTCTTTCGCTACCACTTTGCTCGTCCAAAGTGGTAGCACCGAAATGACGGCCAAGTCGTCAAGGCTATTTAATTGATAAATCTTCAGGTGTTTAAGAGCCAAACTCGGCCGATATGCTATCGGCCTCACACATGGCTCCACCCTTAAAGATTTATCTAATTAAATCACGCCTCTCCTCCAATGGCTTAGGGGAATGACGTCCAAACTCTAATGGCCGCATTAGAAAAATGGAGAATTACTTTATTTGACCCAGCTATTTGAGAATTCTTCCGATGTTATTGTCTGGCCATAAAGAAACGGGAAAACCCTATTCTTTAATAATCTCGAGATCTCTTGGCGTTCTGCACTATCTGCTGTCTCAATCAAGTCTTTCAAGATAACAAAGTTAAAGCCAGCCGAGAAACCATTACAGATAGTAGATAGAACACACCCTTCAGTAAAAATGCCCGTAACAACAAGATACTGGATTCCCCTATTCCTAAGTGTCTTTGCCAAGCCAGTGCCAGTAAAAGCATCGTAAGTATTTTTAGTAATCACCAAGTCATCTTTTTCTGGCTTCACTTGATAAAACTCTTCTGGGAAACCACTCTTATTATCAGAGTAATACACCACATTTGGGTCGGTATATAGTTCTTGGATATTCTCGGGTAGGTGTTCTTTATCCCAAGGAGTGATATTTGCAAAAATAACACAGCTTCCCTCTTCTTTTCTGTAGCTATCTATAAAGCCAGATAGTTTTGGGATCATTTCCCTGATCTTGGAAAAGTGGATGTTAATTGCTGGGCTCTCACATTTCTCGTGGGCACAGCTATTAACCACATCAATTACAAGAAGTGCTGTGTTGGACTTGTTCATTTTTGGATATATCTTCATACACATATTATTGCATAGTCAGGATAGCTATCTGCTCTGGTCGTTTCTAATGATTTGAGATATGAGATAATTCGAATATGAACGTAGGAACTAAAGAGACAGATGGGATTAGGGTGGCGGATGCCCGGCTCCAGAAAGATGAGGTCGAATTTGATCAAACTTTGCGACCGAAGAGTTTTACTGAATATGTCGGGCAGGATAAGATCAAGCAAAGCTTAGCCATTGCTATTCAAGCCGCCAAACAGCGGAAAGAACCTTTAGACCACATTTTATTGTTCGGCCCGCCAGGCTTGGGTAAAACTACCTTGGCGTACATTATTGCCGCCGAGATGGGCGGAAGCTTACGGGCCACTTCCGGTTCGGCCATTGCCCGGCCGGGTGATCTGGCTTCTATTGTCACCAACCTAAACGACGGCGACATTTTGTTTATCGATGAAATTCACCGCTTGGGCCGGCAAGTGGAGGAAGTGTTATATAGTGCGATGGAAGATTACGCCATTGATATTATTATCGGCAAAGGCCCGGCGGCGAGGTCGCTCCGGATCGATATCGCCAAATTTACTTTGATCGGCGCCACGACCAGAGCCGGGGCGCTGTCCTCCCCTCTCCGGGATCGGTTCGGTTCCACTCACCGCTTAGATTTTTACCAAGAAGAAGATATTGAAGCCATTTTAGCCCGGTCAGCCAAAATTTTACATGTTGAATTATCCCCCGCCAATGCCAAAATTATTGCCCATGCGGCTCGGCGGACTCCGCGCACGGCTAACCGCATCTTAAAGCGCGTGCGCGATTTTGCCGAAGCCAAAAATGGCGGGGAAATTACTCCGCAGATCATTACGGAAGCTTTAGAACTCATGACCATTGACGCTGATGGGTTGGATTTTATTGACCGCAAGATCTTAGATTGTCTGATCAAGCGGTTTAACGGCGGACCGGCTGGGATTGCCGCCATCGCTGCCGCCATTGCGGAAGAACGACAAACTTTGGAAGAAGTTTACGAACCGTATTTATTGCAATCCGGTTTTCTCAACCGCACTGCCCAGGGCCGGGTAGCGACAACCCAGGCTTATCAGCATCTCGGGCTAACACAACCGGCGCAACCCCCATCCAAGCCAGTTAAAATGTTTGACTAATATGAATTTTATCCCAGCTGTTATTTATATGATTTTGTTCCTGGCTGCTTTAGGCTATGGCGGTTTGATTGTTTATCATGTAATCAGATATAAATCAGAACTTTATGACGGACAAGTCCCCCAGGTGATAGCGGCAATGTGGTTTTATATTATTATTAGCGGTTCCATTTTATTATTATCATTTGTTTTGGCTGGTCTTGGAGCAGTCATTTTGCCATGATGACCACAACGGATAATAATTTATCGTCTTTTCCTCGGTCTGACGAAGAACACCGAGAATTATTTTATCGCCGCCACCCGATCAATTTATTGATGCCAGCTTTAGTTACTCTGGGTGGGATCGCTTTGTTGGCTACTTTGTGGTGGGCGTTGGCGGCAGGTATGACTAATCCAGATATTCTCAGCTACTGGCCTTATTTTGTATTGATCACCGGTTTGGCTGTGTTTGTGTTGCTGAGTTATTTTATGATGCAATGGATTTTTTGGTTTTTTGATATTTGGGTGGTGAACGAAGACAAGCTGATTGATTCGCAATTAGTATCTTTTTTCCAACACAATCGTTCAGAAATGCCGCTGCGGCAAGTCCAAGACATTAAGTTTAATATTTCGGGCATTTTGGCCACGCTGTTTGGTTGTGGAGATGTTACTATTCAAACTGCTTCCAAACAAGCTTTCTTCAAACTGATATCCATTCCTCATCCTAAGAAAGCTGTGGAAGAGATTAGTGAACTGGTCCAGCGAGCTACTAGCAAACTCTATTCTCATAACGAATTTGTTTATTCCCCGACGCCCATTCTGTTGGGCGAACTGCTAATCCAAAAGGGCCTGATTACCCCTATCGATTTGGCGATGGCCTTGGAAGAACAGAAGAAATCTAATTTGCGCTTAGGCAAAATTTTGATCAATCGTGGCCTGATTCAGAAGCAGGATTTACTCAACGCTCTGAGCGCTCAACATCGCATTCCGGAGATCGATTTAGCCTATGTGGAGATCGATCCTAGCGTAACCAGTTGCCTGACTAAAGAAACAATACATAAATATAACTTATTGCCGCTCTATCGTACGCCGAATAATATCCTGATGATTGCGGTAGATAATTTGTCCAGTGCGTTAGTGCAGGAAGTAAAAGATGCGTGCGGAGAGCCAATTATGTTTGTCATCGCCGATGAAGACAAAATTAAACAAACCATTAACGAATATTATCCTAATTAATTGGGGAAATAATTTAACTAATGGATTTCTGTCCATCTGGCTATCAGAGGGAGATTAGTCTTGACAAAATCAAATAAGTATAGTATAATAAAAAATAATAGATATAATCAAAGTAGCTTATTCTTGATAGAATTAAAACATAAAAACAAAACTTGATGTCTATTGGGGAACGCTTAACTAATCTGTGGCAGTATCGCCGAGTTACTCCGCGTCAGGTGACGCTGTTCTTGGTAAGCGTAGCCGTGCTGGTCACAGTGGTTTTCTTTAATCAGGATATCGTTAATTTGTTTCGTTGGCTCCGCGGCAGCGCGGCTGGAGAACCGAATCCTTTTGGGAATCTCGCTTGGGCCGATGTGCCGGCTAGCAATTTTGGCAGAAGCAATGCCAAACTGATAGATGTGACTGACCCTGCGGGAAATCGTTACTTGTATTTGATCGGTGGGATTGAAACCAAGACGGTGGATGGGAATAAGCGCTTGAGTTTAATTAAATCAGTAGAACGGATTCCCTTAAATCAAACTACCGGCGCTATCGATGCCGGTTCGGTTTGGGAAAAGAACGATACCAATGGCACTTGGGGGCAAATGTATGCCGGGCATGCCGAATTTGGTGTGGTGCAAAGTACGGACAAAAGATATTTGTATGTTATCTCCGGCGATATTCATATTCCTAATCCGTTGGATTTTGTTAATTACTCTCCTTTGCTCTTCTCCACCATCGAACAGTTAGATTTGACTAATATTAATCTGGGTTGGCAGCCCATCGCATTACTCACCGGAGTTAATTTCTATCCGGAAGTGATCCAATTCAATGGTCGTTTGCATATTATTGGGGGTGTTTATGGCAATCCTTTCAGTGCGGGATACAGTTGGTCAACCGGAGGCCAAGATCCGTATGAAATTAAAGATCCCCTGCTCTTGACCGATAACGATACTAATCCGGTAGATTTATGGAAATGGGATGATAAATACGAAGACCTCCCTGTTATCGGCGATTTGCCGGTAGCCTTGCCAGATTCAGGTATTGGAGCTGATATAGATACTGGGAGTGGCGGGCCAGAGGTTGATCCAGGTGGGTTGAGTATAGGCATCGGTGGTATGGGTGGCACGGGAATGGTGATGGCTGATGATGGAGTTCACATTCAACAAGTCGGCGGTCATGCACAAAACTTATCCGATACCTTAACTAGGGGGCTCATTAGTGGAGAATTTGTCACTACCGTGAGCGAACACTATATTATCAATCCGGTGACTTTGGCAATTGATTTCAAGGGAGAGTTAGGAAAGAAATCTGGCGTGCCCATTACCACTTCCGGCAATGATTACACTGGTGAACTATCCGAAATCTGGGAATTAGGTAAAGTTATGCATATTGCCCATTTGAGAATGTGGTTGGATGATGTGTCGACATCGCCGTTAGGAGGCTTTAGTGTCTTCACCCTATACCCGGCTCCCCAAGGTCGCTATGGCCATAAGGTTTTCATAAACAACAACACATTATATGTCGTGGGTGGAGCCAGCTGGGCCGCACCCATTGAAAAAATTTATCGCCCACCCGTCGGCAATATGTTCTTTATCAATATTTATTCTTTCTGGGTGATCGATGATGATACGCATCCGTTTTCAAAAGGAGATAACTTCGACAGAACGATACTTGGTTTTCTGCGGGATGATTATTATAAATATCTGGGGAATATTACCTATCAATGGGACAATGTGGCGGAAGTTTGGAAAGGCACTAATACAGTTAGCAATACATCACCACTCCCATCTGATTATGCTTTTCAATCCGGTTCACCGCTGCAGGGTTCAGGTAGAGCTTTCTTTGCTTGGGCGGAACTGCATCCTACTGAGACTACTACTGAGTTCTTGGCTATCGGTGGGTTAGAAAACAATTTAACACCCGATAGCGACGCAGATAATAACTGGGGCTTGCCACTGGGCGTCCGGGCGACAGCTGCGAGTTGGCCGTCTGTTAATTATGGTCTGTCGGTTTGGGAAACTTACCGGGTGGAAAAATTTGCTGGTAGTAGTTGGGAGACGCGAGCCCCTTTGCCTAACATTGGTAATGACATAATCGGTGTTTATGGGGCCACGGCGGTAGGCGGCGGAACGGGGGCTATTGTGTTCGGTGGTCAAACCGAGTTGATAGTTGATCCAGAACAACCTTTCTTTAATGACCATGTGCCGGCCTATGAACGGACTGTGAACACGTCCGGGTTTGGCTATCTTGACTCCGGCGGCGATGGCGATACTGGCACAGGCACTTGGTGGCCGATGCAAAACATCCAATATGCTAGAGCTTATCCGGCGACATTGGATGTCAGAACAGCGACCATCGGTGGCGGCGAAACAATTTATATTTATAAAGCTAACGGCTCCACTGTCGGCGATGGCGACGGTTTGCCAAATAATACTTCCCAGGTTGAAGCGTTGGGTCCGATTCAGTATGGCGGAGCTGGGGTAGTAGATTGGTCGAAATCATTTATTGAGGTGGAACCGGCTCCTGGCAATCCTGCTGGGTATTATAATTGGCCTGGTACCAGTGAAACCACTCTCGAAATTCTGGCTGATCGACATGATTATGCTTTAGTGACAGTTAATTTAATGGATTATTATGGGAATCCGGCCACTTCCGCTGGGCTGGATCAAGTGCCCGGAGGATTGGCGGTGAGCCTGTATACCGAATATGCCAGCGGTCTAAGTCGGAGTCCGAAACCAGCGATTAAAAAGAATATTAAGGGCGATCCGACTTCTACCCCCGACTGGATCCGTATTAAAGGCCAACCGACTTCATCCACTGGCGGCCTGCTTTCTCCCGAATGGGATAACCAATTCGTGTTGGTGGATATGGGTGGCGCAAATGGTGGCGAAGATGGGAACCCAGACACGACAGCGGGGCAGGTTCAATTTTATATTTCTTCCAGTCACGATACTTTCGATACGGATGGCATCACCCCGAGTCCGATCGAGGCGTTGGCCTACATCCTAGATACTAATGAAACAGCTTTTAGCGTCTTGGCTGATGGAGCTTTAAATACTTTGCCTCACAAAAATGAGCTGATCTTTACCTATCATGGTGTGCCAAGTTTAAAGAGCACTGTTACAGCCACGAGTCCGGTTAAAGCCGATGGAGTCGCCGAATCCACTGTCACCGTTACCCTGATTGATACTTATGACAATCCGGTCCCATCGTTGAACACAAAAGTTGAGTCTAACCGGAATTTAGACACTGATCAAGAGGGCCACCTTATTATTCATGACAACATTGTTCCGCCCACCAAAAATGCCAACGATCAGGGAATAGCTATTTATAAGGTGAGCTCTCCCCTGATTGGCCGGGCGGATCTGCAGGGTTATTATGCCCCGCCGGTTGCCGTGCCGGACGATCTTTCAGAATTACCGAATTGGATCGGTTATAAGACGGCGAATGTTTTATTTACCAATCAAGGTCAGATTATCTCTTTGTTCCCGGAATCGGCTAAACAAGGGCAAATAATCAAAGATCCGACACCGATGGTAGCTGTGGGTGATCTTGTCCAGTGGGATGCATCAAAGACGACAGTTATGTTCCTTCCTTCAGAAGGAATCAGTTTCCAGTATCAACAAGGTAACAGCGGCTGGGACGACATAGAAAAACTGATGCTATATGCAGACAAATCGGTAACTAATTTTAGGGCGATGGTAGACCCCAGTTTAGCCAATGCTCAATTGTATCTTAAGATTACAGAGGGAGGTGGTTCTTTCTACACTGCTGGCTATCCTGACAATATTACTGTGAATGTGACGTCAAGCTATGCCGAATTTCCTTACATTACAAGTGAAACGCCCGGTATTCTAAAAATAGAAGTTAGACTAAATAATGCTAGCGGCAATAAGTTAGGTGAACTCTGGCTGCCTATGGCAAAATCGGAGAACTCCCTTGTCAGTATTGCCATCGATGCCTCTAAGCATTCTGTGGCCGTCAATGAAGCTATCGAAGTCACAGCTCAACTAAAGAATATCCACGGTACTGCCTATCTTGGACAAACATTTACATTTACTAAAGACGATGGCACCAGCGGATATTTCACTCCCGCTAATGGCCAGGTTACTGATACAGATGATGACGGCAAGGTAGTGATCCAATATACGCGGACTGGCACTGGCGGTGGTACCGTGCACATTTTTGCCACTGCTACTTATGAGACAGAGCTAGCCTCTGATCGGGTTGCTATTAGAAAGTTGGTGGATGCCTCGGCTAATCAAACTATTACCTACGACTCCACTGGTCTAGATGTGCAAACAGAGGATGCCTCAAGACTGTCACTTACTTTTGGGGGCACCACTGGTGTGACTGTGGGTTCAGCTGCTCCGGTAGGAATCTGGACTTTCTTGGTTTCAACTGATCTTGGTTTGACTACACCTGCAGAAGAAACTACCACGTTCTTGGTAGAACCGGCGGGTCCTACTGCTCCGACAATTCTAACACTCGACCCCGCCGAGGGTCTGCGCGGTCATGGTTACGATATCGAGATTGATGCTGTTAATACAGGCTTTGAATGGAATATCCCCGGCTCTAATTCGGTCGTGACCTTTACGCCAGTGAACGGGGGCGATCCGGTGACTACGCCGATTGTAGCTAGTTCCACTAACAGTTTTACACATCTGACTGTCCGTTGGGATATTGCGGCTAATGCTAAAGTGGGCAATTGGAACGTGAAGGTGACCACAGGGAACCAAGTGGCTGAGATGCCCTTTAACCATGACTTTAAAGTGACTACCGAAAGCGGTTATTTCTTAGATGTAGTAGCTGTTCCCTCTAGTATCGCTCGTGATGGATCGGCCACATCTACTATCACTGCCACCGCCGGGTTTGTTGAGTTAACCGGAGATATAACACCATTAGACGGCGATCCTATTACTTTTGACAAAGGCACAGCGGGTGGCTCTTTGACTCCGGACGGCACCACTACTAAAGCCGATGGATCGCAAACCTGCGTTTATCAAACCGATGGTCCCGAAGATGCTACTGCGGAGACTAATATCCAAGTATCAGTGGTAGATACTGCCCAAACTTTACTGGGGACTGTCAAAATTATCAGAACTGGCATGAATCCTAATGACATTGATGTAACTAAATCTTGGATCTCGGCCACATCCCCGGTGCCAGCCTCGGGCGATCCCTTGGATGCTTCACTGGTAACAGTCACGGTGCGCAATGGTTTGAGTCAGCCATTAAGCGGTATAGTGGTAACCTTGAGTACTAATCATTCGGAGGATACAATCCTTACCACTCATCTTAATCCCCAGCCGACCGACACTGATGGTCGGGCTATCTTCGAAGTAATGTCGATGATGCCGGTGCATACCAGCACTATCACCGCTACTTTTGGCAATGGCCTCCAAAAGCAAGTGAATGTATTATTTGAAGATCCCACTCTCCTCTCTCGGCGCTTCTTCGCGTTGACTGTGCCTTTCCAGGCGAGAGATTATGATAATCAAGTTTGGACGGTGATAAAACACAATGGAGCCGAGAAGAACATGGATGATGAGTACAAGAAAAATACTCGCACTGCCACCAATCCAGATTTATTAACCGACTTAGAGGGAATTAGATTCTATTTGTATAACGGAACTAATGATAGTTACACCGTTTGGGTAAAGGGCAAAAATCATCTGGCGGCAGCTAAGACCACCGTTAAGACAAGCGACGCTGTTAGCGGTGTAATCAGTATTAATTTCAGTACCATCATAACCCACGGTCTGAAAGTGGGCGATATTGCCATCGCTTCCGGAGGCACGCAAATTAAGCCGGGCTATCATGATAATACTATTGGCTCTGTCGACAGCAAGGCCGTTTACGATCGTTTCTACGGTAGCTATCTAGACTTGCCTGACTTAGATTTTAACCAAAGTGTTAACTTATTGGATTTCACTTATACCTTAGCCAACTGGGGGGCAGGTGCCCCGTTGCCATAAAAAGTAGTTCCCATTTAAACAAAAACAAAAATGAAAAATACATTGTCTCGCATAACTTATCTCTGGTTTAGTCCCGCAAGTTTTGTAATGGCGGGAATGTTGCTGTTGCTAGGAATTATCTTATTCCATAGCCGTATTAATGGCACAGAGTCGTCACATTTTTCTAGCGCTTCCCCCATTTCTGCTGCCGTCGCCGGCGATTACGTTGCCCAGGATATTATTCAAGATTCCCGGAATATTTCACGCTACCCGGACTATATGAAAAACCCCGATGATTATCTGCTCAGGTTTACTTACGATCTCGGCCACGACAATAAACCGATATTTATTACTCAGAACTAGCGCGGCTTAGGGCGCGTAATATGAGGCTGACTTCCATATACCGGCAAAACCTGCCGGAATTTTTTTATTTTAGTGGTCAGTTTGAGTAACTGTTCAATCCGGTCTTGGGCGGTGCCAATCAAATGAGCCTTGCCAATCACCGGGATGCCTAAACCGTAACCGAAGGCGTTGGCAATACTCACTCCTACCCGCAGCCCCGTAAAAGAGCCGGGACCCAGATTCACCGCTACCCATTTGAGTTGCTCGGGTTTAATTTTATTGGTTTGTAGAAGCTTATCGATATTAGGCAGCAGTTCTTGCGATTGGTTGCGCTCCGATACCCATGTCTTGATTTTAGTCACTCTCTCCCCTGCCAAACCAATGCCGGTAGCAGCTTCGGTAGTATCAATTGCTAAAATATAGGTTTTATTCAGCATTTTTGATTTGGAATTTACGCTGATTATCTTTGATGCCAGTGATTTTTATCCAAATAGTATCCTTCGGCAGATATGGCTTAATCTTTTCTGCCCACTCGATCGCTACGATATTGGTTTTAGCGTTTTCTAAAATTTCTGCTGTGAGCAGTGGATCGGCGCCTAGTCGGTAAACATCATAGTGATAGAGGAGAAACTTCTTTTTGGGAATATTATAAATTTTTTCCAGCACAAAAGTCGGACTGACAATTTTCCCCTTAATCCCCAATCCTTTAGCTAATCCTTGGATAAAAGTAGTCTTGCCGCCTCCTAAAGTAGATTCGAAAGCAATAATGCCAGGATGAATTATTTTTTTACCTAAAGCTTCTCCCAGTTTCTGAGTTTCCGCGGCACTATTGGTGATGTAAATTTGGATAGCCATATCTTTTTCTATAAGTCCACATTATGGCAGAAAGCAACCCGCTCATCCAGAAAAATGTCCCCCAGCGCCATAATTCTCCAGTATCGACTAAATTAAAGTTGTCAGTTTCGTTCCCGGAAGCAAAGCTGATATCGTTGACTGCTCCGGGTGTAGTTTCATTCGACCAAAACCAGCGTTCATTCGGAGCCAATACATAGGCATAGCCCTGTTTGACCGAACCATCGTAATCAAGTTCATCGATCAAATTATCTTGACTGTCCAGTAATTGCAATTCTTCTCCGCCCGAATTGTTCAGGCGGATATGAGTGGTGGAATAGGCTAATAAAAGATATTGTTGAGGTTCTAACACAACAGCAGTCGGTTCATCAACTTCTTCTGTTGCAGCTATTTCGACCGAATCCAAAGCGTTAATAATATAAACTTTTCCGCTAGCGTCCAGTAGTTGCCAACCGGTAATATCAACTGTTTGGTCCCCGGGATTATAAAGCTCAATAAATTCGTTGTCTCCGGCATTGGGATTAGGTAAAATCTCGGTAATAATGATTTGTTTCAAAAGACCAGAAGTTCCACTATTGCTGGTTCTCCCCGGGCTAGCCACAGTCAGCTCGATCTGGTTAGATTTAACATCGTCAGCATTATAACTGCCTACGACAGTGAAAAAATATTTAGTTTTTGAGACTAAATTTTTCACGGGATAGGTAGTTGCAGATGATGTCGTTTGTCCTATTTGAAGTCCTAGTTGCCCTGATTTTTCTGATTGATAGATTTCGATGTCCCCGATGGCTCCCGGCAAATTGATTTCCCAGGTTAACATAGCAGAGGTGGCCGTAATGCTGTTGGCTTTTAATTTAATCACTACTTCGTTGGGTTGCAGGCTAGTGGGATCATTATTAGTGTTATCTAAAATAACATCTTCCTCGTCTTCGTCCGTGCTCTCGTACAGATTAGCTGCATTAGGAGTCACGCGCTGAGTCCATTGCCAATTGCCATTGATTTTAGAGTAGGAATTTCCTTCGGTAGCGGTGCCATAATTAGGCGTAACTTCTACTATTACGTCGTTGGGTTGTAATAATCTAGCCTGATCGCCAGTATCGTTTAAAGCGAGATGAGTTTGAGACTTAGGAAAAGTTAAATATTGATGCGGACTGATAATAAGGTCGCTAGAGATGGTGTAAACAGCCGATCCACCCGGCGACTGATCATCTAATTTCCAACCCTTTAGGTTAGCCGAATTGTCCCCGGAATTATATAGCTCAATAAACTCTTCGTTTCCAGACGGGGGGTGAGGATAGAGCTCGCTGAGAGTGATCTTATCGGAATAGATTGGAATTTCTGGTTCCTCTTCCGGTTCAGTAATAGTGACAGCATTGGATAAAATGGCTGTTTGCCCATCCGGGTTGATAACAATCACGTCCCATTCCCCTGCTTCAGCGGAAGAGAGATTGAATTTTGCTGTATCAATTGTAGTAGAAGTAAGTACGTTTACATTAGTAGCCCAGATAGATAAATCATCCTTTTCTAATTTAATTTGAGTAACCCCAGTGGTAATAAAATTTTCTCCAATAATTTCTTCAATTTCCCAAATAGTTTCAGTTTCGGCTTGATCAGGAATAATTTTGCTGATTACCGGGGTGGCTGGTGCTGGTAGAGAGTTTTCAGCCAGAGGGGTGCCCAAGTCAGGTCGATCTGTATCTAGATTGATGGCCGCAGTTGCTTCATGCCAATTTGTTTTTTCACCACCAGGACCATACGCTATGTTGCGTTCCATAGTTACTCCCTTAATCCCGCAAAAATTAACACCACTGCTTTGCCCGTCTCCGGCAGTATCGATAATCTGATCGGACTGGTCATACAGAAAAAGCTTGAATGGATTATCCAATATCGAAACAGCCGTATCGATATAATCAGGATCGATATTCAAAACTGAAGGACCGCCCCCAAATTGGTAATCCTTACCGTTATTGGCAATTAAAAAATATCCCGAAGCGGGAATAAGATGATTTTGACCGATGTTGATAGTAACCATTGCAACTTTTTGTTGGCCATTAGCATCAAGTCGTCTGATTTCCCAATCAATCAAATCGATTTCTTCATCAGTGGTGTTTTTGAGTTCAATCCACTCATCAGCAATGCTCACGGTACTGCCGGCCCACGCCACTTCGTTGATCACGATGGGCGGAATTTCTTCTTCGGCTATACTGACCATAGGCTGAAAAATAGCTAGCAATAAACAAATACTAACAACAATTCCCCCAATTTTTTTCATCCTTCCCCCGCTTGTTTATATGTTTAGTTTTAGTATACAACCGGGTAGTTTGTTTAACGATCTTTAAGTAATTTTTTGGTAGGGTTGATAAGGCAGATGTGAAGGGGTGTTAACATGGGTTATCAACCCCAAACTGCGCTCTGGGAGAGAATTTAACTGGTAAGGCTGATATGGCATATCAACCCTAGTTTTGGATTGAATCAAGGCAGTTTATGGGCAATATTTTGATATCGACAAAATTGTCCACTGCTTTCTTTGACAGGTGCCCGAAAGTCGGGTAAATTGGGGGTGTTGCGAAAGAGATTTTGTCAGAGAAGTTCGCAGCTAATATATCAATACCTTTCAGGTTGGTTCAAGTTCCCTTCATTCAAAAATTTCTATGCAATTGAGTTTAATTATTCCTGTGAGTTACCAGATCAATCTTATCCAGACTAAACAGTTTTTAGAGGGATAGTTTGCCCAAATTTTTGAAGCCGGGAACCAACCTGAAAATAATTTCAGCGAGGTTATAAAATGGAAAATTGGTTAACGATTTTACTCTGGGTAGTCGGGGGAGGTTTGCTTGGCTATTATATTCGGCTCGCTTTAGCGCAACGCAAAGTCAGCCATGCCGAAGCCGAAGCCGATAAAATTCTCAAAAAGGCTCAGGAAAAACTGGAAGACGCCGGCAAACGCGAGAAAGAAATTGTTATTACCGCCAAAGAAGAAGCTTCCAAAATTCGCGAACGCGTCGAAAAGGAAGAACAACAACGGCGACTAGAGCTTTTAGAGTTAGAAAAACGCCTGCGCCAGAAGGATGAAACTTTAGACAAACGGGCGATGGAACTCGATAAGAAACAAGAGGCGGTTTTTGATCAGGATAAAGAGATTAAAGAGGTTAAAGAAGAAATCATCAAAATCCGCGAGCAGCAAGAAAGTAAGCTGTCGGCCATTGCTAAGCTAACCAAAGAGGAGGCTAAAGAATTATTACTAAAACGGACGGAAAAAGACGCCAAAGACGATATCGTCAAACTCATGCACGATATCGAAAGCCAAGCCCGAGAGGAAGCTGATTCTAAGGCCAGAGATATTATTGCCACTGCCATTCAGCGCTATGCCGGTGAAACGGCCGTCGAATCGACTACCTATGCAGTGCCGATCCCCTCTGACGAAATGAAAGGGCGGATTATCGGTAAAGAAGGCCGCAATATTCAGGCTTTCGAACGGGCTACTGGTGTCGATCTGATCGTTGACGATACACCGGACGTGGTAGTAATTTCCTGCTTTGATCCGGTGCGTCGGGCGATTGCTAAAAATGCTTTAGAAAAGCTAGTTTCCGATGGCCGCATTCAACCGGCTCGGATTGAAGAAGTGGTCGAGAGAGCTCAAAAAGAGATCGCAGCTGAGATTAAGAAAGCCGGCGAAGAAGCGGTGATGGAATTGGGCTTAACTGGTCTGCCGATAGATCTAGTCAAGATCATCGGTCGGCTGAAGTATCGCACCAGTTACGGACAGAATATTTTGCATCATTCAGTAGAATCAGGGCATCTGGCAGGACTCATGGCAGCTCAGATCGGAGCTGATGTCCGTTTGTCTAAACTGGCGGCTTTAATGCACGATGTTGGTAAAGCCTTGGATCATGAATTCGAAGGTGGCCATGCTGAACTTTCCCGAGATATCGCCATCAAATACGGTTTACCGAAAGAGGTTATTCAGGCAGTCGAGGTGTCTCACGAGGGATCCGGCGGGCCAAAAAGCGCTATCGATTTCATCTCTATGGCAGCCGATGCCATTTCGTCCTCCCGTCCCGGAGCGCGTCGCGAAAGCTTGGAACAATTCATTAAACGCTTGAGTGATCTGGAAAATATTGCCAAAAGTTTCCCCGGGATTGATCGGGTTTATGCCATTCAGGCCGGACGCGAAGTCCGGGTGATGGTGATCCCGGAAGAAGTAGACGATCTGGGTATTATTAAGATGGCTAAGGAGATGGCGCAAAAGATTGAAAAAGAAATGACCTATCCAGGAACGGTGCGGGTTAATATTATCCGGGAGCTTCGGGCTGAAGAAACTGCTAAATAAGATTACTCAACATCACTAATCATAAAATTCACCTAAAGAAATGCTAGAAGTTAAAAAAGCTGTTCTCGAGAATCGCTTAAGAATCGATGTCGTGCCGATGAAATCAACGGAAACGGTGGCTGTGTTTATTAAAGCTCGGGCCGGTTCTCGTTATGAGGGCGATAACAACAGAGGGATTGCTCACTTTTTAGAGCACATGTTCTTTAAAGGGGGCGATCGCTATCCGACTCCCCGCTCGGTGGCGGAAGCCGTGGATGGCGTGGGCGGAGTTTTTAACGCCTTTACCGGCAATGATACGGTGGGTTATTACATCAAGGTCGCCAAGGAGAATATCGAGCTAGCTTTCGATGTCTTATCTGATATGCTGCTCAACTCTAAGTTCAAACAGGACGATATCGACCGAGAAAAAGGGGTAATTATCGAAGAATACAATATGTACCAAGATAATCCCCGCTCGGTTTTGGCGGATGAGTTTCAAAAACTAATGTATGGGGACCATCCCTTGGGCAAACAGATCTTAGGCGACCTAGATTTTATCAGAAAAGCTACGCCCAAGGATTTTATTGATTATCAGAAAAAATTATACTCTCCTGCCAATATTGTGGTGGGCGTAGCCGGAAATACTACCTTGGCAGAGGTGAAAAGTCTGGTCAATAAATATCTCAAACTAGATAAAGGTGGTAAAAAAAATCTTCCCTTGCCTTACACGACTCCTAAAACATATAAAAATCGGCTGAAAGTTATTTATAAAAAAACTGAGCAGGCGCATTTAGCGATAGGAATGCCCACCTTCGGCGGTTTAAACCCCGATAGATACGTTGCAGACGTGTTAGCGGTGATTCTGGGCGACGGAATGAGTTCGAGGCTGTTTACGAGCGTTAGAGAGCGTCACGGACTAGCTTACTATGTGTGGGCGAGTCACGATATGTATGCCGATGCCGGAAATTTTGTGATTGGTGCCGGTGTTACCATTAAAAAAGTTGATTTTGCGATCAAATTAATTTTAGACGAGCTCACAGAAATCATGGCCTCCCCGGTTCCGGCTCAAGAACTCAAGAAAGCTAAGCAATCTATCATTGGGCACATGGCTTTACGCTTGGAAAGTTCAGATACGGTTGCCAATGAGATAGCTTATCAGGAGTTGTTGTACGATAAGGTCGAGTCATTAGCTGAAGTTAAACGGAAATATCGGGCGGTGACGGCGGAAGAGGTGCAAAAACTAGCCAAAAGGATCTTCCAAAAAGATAAGATTCTGTTAGCCGTGATCGGGCCGTATGCCGATAAAGAGAAATTTGCTAAGCTGATAAAGTAATAATCTTTAAACATAAGAACTATGCAAGACATGATTGAACGAACTTTTGCCATGATTAAGCCCGATGGAGTGGCGCGCGGCTTGACCGGTCAGATTATTACTGATTTTGAGCGCTCCGGACTAAAGTTAGTCGGTTTAAAGATGTTATTGCCAGAGCGTAGTCTGGTAGAAAAGCATTATTCTGGAGACAATGCCTGGATAGCTAATCTCGGTCAACGCACTATGGATGGTTGTATAGAATTAGGGATGGATTTAGCTAAGGAGTACGGCACTACCGACACCTTAGAGTTAGGTAAACAAATCAAGGAATGGTTGATCGACTATATCTGCAGTGGTCCGGTAGTGGCTATGGTCTGGGAAGGCATGGTCGCTGTTTCTAATGTCAGGAGGTTATGCGGAAATACCATTCCCAATAAAGCTGAACCAGGTTCCATTAGAGGTAAATATGGGTTAGACTCGGCTATCTCAGCTAATTCGCAAAAACGGCCCGTATTCAATATCATCCATGCCTCAGGCAACGCAGAAGAAGCTGCCACTGAAATTAAATTGTGGTTTCCTGAGTTGGTTAAGTAAAAATTTATCCGCTATCCCCTATTTTACCGTCCTAGATTGTCGCCGAACAAGGGCGGCAATTTGATTTATTGACTTTAACAAGAGTGTATGTCAAAATCTAACTGCGGTATTTTTTTGGTTATCTAATAATCAAATTACCCAGGGCAAACGCCGAAAACTCGGGTTAACTGAGTTTTGACCCAACATTGCGTTTCCCGCTTATAGCTTTTGCTCCTTAACACATTAATCTTGTATACAACAGCTGCTAGGATTGATATCTTAGCACCAAGCTGTTTTATAAGGGAGAGACCTGGGAGCCAGTTTAGTTTGCCGCAGTATATGCGCCGAACTTGGAGTAGATTGTCGATTCTCATATGGTTAAGCTGTTCAGGTCAAAGACATGCCTCGGTCTCTCCTTTTTTCTTTTCATCTCTAGTCCTTACATTCAATCCGTACCCCCCTGGCTTTAAAAGTCAGGGGGTTTTATTATGTCGAAGTCAGCCATATCGAAAATAAATTCTCGACCAAAGAATTATTATATAAACAGTTATTGTTTACCAAAGCGGATCAAGGATAGTCAGTTTCTCAAAAACTGGTTTTTTAGGCTATTTCGACAGTGGATAACCACCTCACATGGGGTGCTAACCCCACATTAAAACACAGCTCTAGTGGCGGAGTTTTGGGTTGACATGCCATGCTAACCCCCATTTCAAAAATTTTTCTACACCTAAGAGGCTAAAGATATTTAGACAGTTGTCTAAATATAGGGTTGATAGGGCATGTGAGGTACCTAGCACCCCATGTTAACCCTAACGGCCTTTGGGTTGGTAGGCCATGTTAACCCAAAGAGCTAAAATTGCTTAACTACTATTTATATATAATATATAGAGCTATAGCGCAAAATAGGCGATTGGTATGTCAGTAAATATTGACCGGGGTTAACAACCCATGTTAACCTCAAAGTGGTAGGGTTAACATGCCATGTGAGGTACCTAGCACCCCATGTTAACCCCAAAGGGCATTTTTTGGATCATTCATAGGAGAAGAGTGTTGGGGTTGGTAACCCATGTTAACAAGTTAGCACCCCATGTTAACCTCAAGGCAAAAATGAGCCATAGTAAATAACTTTTAACCTAACATGCCATGCTAACCCTCGAAAAAGCCCAAGAAATGGTTGATACAGCAACTGAACAACCAAATTCAGTAAAAGAAGCTGCTATTACGGTTGTTAATCATGTGTCAGAAAATAATTCTGGCACGGTTGTGACAGATTTTCATACTGGATCCACCCCTAGTGTAGACGGAGACTTGCATTCATTGGCCGAGGTAACCCGGCTTTTAAAGATATCCGAAAATCGCCTTCGCCACTGGGAAAAGTCCTTCAATCAGGTGTTGTCTAACCACCGTAATCAGTACAACCATCGGATGTTTACGGAGGCGGATGTAAAAATACTCGAGCGCATTAAATTTTTGCAGGATTCCAAGCTTTATACCAAAGAGGGGATTGTAGCTCGGTTGAACTCTAAACTCCGAGACAAAGGAGGTACGGGGACTGTCAATGCGGCAGAAAAGCAGTATCAACAAAAGCTGTTAGTGGCGCTCAACACCTTAGCCACAGAGATAAAAGGGTTGCGTCGGGAAGTACGTGAAGATCTAAGAGGGGATTTAAAGAAAGAGTTGGATCACCTTACGTTGTTGCTATTTCCTCCTCAAAAGGAGAGAAAGTGGTACCAAATCTTTAAGAAGTAAATAAGTTCCTCCCCTTACCGAGGGGAGGTTAGGGGAGGTGGGAGTATATTCCATCCCTTTGATTTTGTAAAATCAACAAACTCATTCTTTCGCTACCACTTTGCTCGTCTTTGGTGGTAGCACCGAAAGGACGGCCAAGTCGTCGGGATGATGAAAGGGCTAAATTTCTAGGTATTTTTCTGGCCAAACTCGGCCGATAGCCTATCGGCCTCAAACATGGCCTCACCCTTAGAAATTTAACTCCTATCCTTATCATCCCTCCTCCAATGGCTTAAGGGAAAACACTCCAGCTCCAATGCTCGGTCAGGAGAAAAAACGCTCAAGTTCCAAGGTCTGGTTATGGGGAAAGAAGGAGGGAATGAGTAACGTTTGAATAAAAAACCAGGCGCCGGGTAGGCGCCTTTGTTCGGTTAGGTACGATTTGTCCTGTTGTTACAGCTTACTGCTGTCTTTTTTCTCTAGAAAGGTAGCCAGGTCACCTATTCTTGCCTCCGATGGATACAGCAGCTTGGAGATCATCGTCCGGACGTCGTCGACACTGGTCAAGGTAAAATCTGAAAAATCTACAGTAACTCCAGGGTCGATCCAGCCATGGTCGGCCAGGGCTTCAATCAGAGCTGACATGTGTACTTCGTTGGTGAGATCAAAGATGCCGATGAGGTAGAAAGCGGGTTTACCGCTGTTTACAGCTTCTCCGATGATGTATGTTTCGGATACATCATCCATAACAGAAGCATAGTAGGTGTCGATCGTGAAGGTTTCTTCTTCCAGGTCAATGATGTCAAACACTGATCCATCTGGCCTCAACGCCTGGTATTCAGGGGCATCCGACACAAAGATCAATACAGGTAGTGGCAGTTCCTCTTTTGTTTCTCGAGAGGCGAACTCCGCTATAATCAGGTTGCCAAGGTGCATAATTGTGCACCTCCCTTTCTTTGATTTGAGATACATCCGAGGTCATTTCAGATGACCATCAGGAATAATCTAGTCTAGCACAGGAAAAATGCTTAAGCAACCCTGTTGTTAGCAGTATAATAGCAGGAGTGTTAATATCGGAGTTATGGCGAAGCAGTTAAAATTATTCGGGAAACCAACTAAGAAGACGAAATCTAGCGTTAAAACTAAAGGTCGCCCCGATGTCCCGAACCCAAGGGTTTCGGGAAGCGGGGCCAATGTCGCAAAGCGACATTGGCATTGGACGGATTATTTTGTGTCCAGTCCACTTAAAGTTACTCCTAAGAAACAGCGGAAAGTTTCCGTGGTTTTTGTGATGATGAGCGGGGGAGTCGATTCTTCGGCCACGGCCTATCTCCTAAAAGAGCAAGGATTTGAGGTGGTGGGAGTGTATATGAAAAATTGGTCTTTCCCGATCAAGCGGATTCAGGAGTGTCCGCTGTACCAGGATTATAAAGATATGGTCAAGGTGTGCAAATTCCTCAAGATTCCTTATCAGGTCTGGAGTTTTGAAAAGGATTACCGCAAACGGGTAATTGATCCGTTTTTTGTGGGTTATCAGGAGGGATTAACTCCTAATCCGGATGTGATGTGCAACACCGAGATTAAATTTGATGATTTCCTGAAAAAAGCGTTAAAGATGGGGGCGGATTATATCGCCACTGGCCACCATATCAGGAGTCGTTGTGCCGATCCCAAGTCTTTTAAACTCCTTTCTTCTGTCATCCCGACAACTTCTTCTGTCATCCCGACAACTTCTTCTGTCATCCCGACCGGAGTGGAGGGATCTAAATCTGGCGTGAGAGATTCCTCGATTTCACTCGGAATGACAAAAAGTAAAGCTCGGAATGACGGCAACAACAAAATCTGTAAGGATTACCAGCTTTTAAAGGGCAAAGACCCCATTAAAGATCAAACCTATTTTGTTTACCGGCTTACCCAGGAACAGCTCAAGAAATGTATCTTCCCGGTAGGGGATTATGTCAAAACTGATCTTCGGGCCATGGCGAAAAAGGTAAATTTGCCGACTGCCGAGCGGCGCGATAGCCAAGGCATCTGTTTTATTGGGAATATTAATGTGAAATCCTTTCTGAAGACTAAACTACCCGAAAAAGAAGGGGATATCGTGACTAAAGAGGGCAAAAAGATCGGTAAACATGAAGGGGCTTGGTTTTATACGATTGGACAAAGGAGGATTGAAGGCCTGTCTGGCATGGTGAAGCCAATGTATGTCATCGGCAAAAACATGAAGAAAAACCAGGTGATTGTAGGTGATGACAAAGATACCTACAATAAAATCGCTCGGCTATCCAACTTCCATTTAATTAATAATAAAACCGTTAAACCGATCGATTTGATGGGGATTATCTTAACTGCTAAATCCCGCTATACGCCGGAAACCAGTCGAGGCAAACTGGGTAAAGACAAAAAGGGTTACTTTTTTGAATTTGTGAAGCCGGAACGAGCCATCACCCCCGGCCAATCCCTGGTTCTCTATAAAGGCGAAATTTGCCTGGGCGGCGGTATTATTACTAGTGCTAGATAGAAAAACCGCCTCCATGGAAGGAGGGGTTTTGTGGCGATAAACGCCAATAACTTATGCGTGCACTCTGATAGTGGTGTTACCCTGTATCACGATTTCGTCAACGCATTTGTTGCCAGACCCACTAGGACAATCGCTACCAGTATCGGCCAGAAGAGTAAACAGTACGCCATGGCTTCCCGGGGTCTGAATTTATAATCCGATGAGGATAAAATGCATGCCATGTCTTCAGCCAAACATTCCCAGAAAAGTGAAGGGCTGACTGTGTCTGCGTACCTATAGTCACATAGGGGAGGCAGTGTGAGTGCACAGGCAACGCCAGCGATAAGGTACAACATTCCTATTATTATTCCGCTTTCAATCATTATTGGTCTCCTTTCATTCGCGGTATGACTTATTTAAATCATAGGAGCCGATGTGTGTCAACTTTGCAATATAAGAGGTGATATTGCTTTTTTGACATGTTTTGCGTATAATCAGGTGGACAAAATTTAAGATTTACGCATCCTTAATGGCACCCAAAATGTCAGATAAGTCATATTGGAATTATCCGCTCCCAGAGCTGATAATTTATGATGTCTGTAACAAATTGGACGGTTCTATCGTTATATCTAACGTAAGAGTTTAATGCCCATTTCAAACTTACATCCTGCATCTACAAAGACCCCCGAGCACTTAGTGCTTCGGGCAGCCAAGGGTGACAACAAGGCCTTTGGCGCCATTTATGAACTTTGGGCAGAACATATTTACCGCTTCGTTTATTTAAAAACTAGAGACGAAAGTAGCGCTGAAGACATTACAGCCGAAGTTTTCTTAAAGGTTTGGAAGGGGATTAAAACTTTCAAGCCGAAAGCAGACACTAAATTTTCCACTTGGCTGTTTGCCATCGCTCGAAATAGTGTGATCGATTACTATCGCACCACGCGCCAAACTATCCCTTTCGACAATTTACCAGAATTGGTTGATATCGAAGGGGAGGTGGATTTGTACCCGGAACGAGGTCGGCTCCAGCAAGCGTTGGAAGAACTTAAGCCGGAATACAAACAAGTTTTGGTGCTGCGGTATGTCGAAGATCAGCCCATTGCCAAAGTTGCCCAAATTATGAAGAAAAAAGAGGGCAATGTTCGTGCTTTGACGCATCGAGCTCTTCAAGAGCTCAAAACACGTTTATCTTAGTCCAGACTCGCTCTGCTCTAAAGCAGAGGTAGCGATTGCGCCGAGAAGGGTTAGGAAACTGGGGGAATTCCCGTTTGTCATTCCGACCGCAGTGGAGGAATCTCATGAGATCCTTCGACTCCGCTCAGGATGACGGCGCAAGGAATACGCCGTCAGTTAATAATTTATCAGATATTAAAGAGCTTATTAAGTTAATAAGCAGTTATTTTTATTAATAATTCTTTCTGTCATTCCGACCGTAGTGGAGGAATCTCATGAGATCCTTCGACTCCGCTCAGGATGACAGATGTAAGGTAATATGTCTTCTGTTAATTTTGAACAACTAGAAGCTGAGCTCCGTACCCTAGGTGAAAACAAGGGGATTTTAACTACTAATAAAAAACAAGCTATCCGCGACCGGGTTTTCCAATCTATTGGGCAAGTTGAGTTAGCTGATGCCATCGCGACCGGAGAAGCCAAAGCCGGATTAGCAGTGTCTTTGAAGCATCTGCAACAAGCGCTGATCCCTCATCGTTTGTCTTTTTCCATGCCAGTCACTGCCGCTGTGGTTATGGTGGTTTTCTTGGGTTCATTAGTAACTGGGGTAGCTGCTCAAAGTTCTCGGCCGGGTGATGTTTTATTCGCCATGAAAAAAGTTTTTCAAGCGATTGAAATAGCAGCGGTAGCAGATCCGATCAAGAAAGCGGAAGTTAGCTTAAATATCGCAGGTGAGCGGTTGCAATATCTCGAGGAATCCGTGGGACAAGAAGAAGCTTTACATATTGTATTAAAAGAAAGTCAATCAGCCTTAGTCAGCGCCAAAGAAACCCTGAAAAAAGCCCAGGAAAGCGGAGACACGGCTAATGCCACAGCTTTATTGGATAAATTTAATAGTTTATTAGCCGATCAAAAGGTAATTTTAGAAGATATTGAAAAAACTACCCCGAGTGATGATGTGAAACAAACAATTGTAGCCATCAGGGATGTCATTGCATCTGATAAAGAGATTGAATCTGGAAAATTAACAGAATTATCTGACAAAAATGCGACTACAACGGGTTCTATAGTGCCGAAAGCAATTACTAAACCCAATAATCAACCACTGACATTGAATATTGCTTTAAGTGGCTTCCAGACACTAGCGGGACGTATTAGTACTGCCGGTGGACAACCCACTATCTTCTTTAATGGTAACCAATACGTCATCATTGTGTCATCCCCTGTGTCGATGGACCAATATATCGGTTCTAGCAATGTGGCTTTGAGTGGAGTAGTCAAAGATGGGTATTTCACAGTTTATCGGGTAGTCATTAATGGTACAGTTTTAGCTGATATTATTCCTCAAACAACCAATCCAGTTAGCACAGATGGAAATCCAGAAAATTCTAACCAATCTGATCAGCCAGTCAACCAGGAATAACACTCGTTTGTCATCCCGACCGTAGCGGAGGGATCTGAGGTTTTTACTGTTAGATTCCTCGACTTCGCTCGGAATGACACTTCAACTTAACAATTTAACCGAATCTGCAGGTTTGGACCGAGAGCAATACACGCATAAAATTTCGCGTCAGCTCAGCTTACAGATGAACCTCTAGGCAGCTTGAAGGCATCAATTGAGCCTTTAAACGCCAGAGTCAAACTCCAAATAAAAGCACTTATTAATTAATTCGAAAGAACAAAATATACATGAATAATGCTTTCAAAAAGATGACGCGGGCAATTGCTTGGTTGGCAACAGCCAGCTTAACCGTGGGTTTCGCTATGATGCCCAGTGGTGCAGTTGCTCAAACGGTCTATAAGTATGAATGGGTCCGCCAGAGTGGCACCATTAGCGCAGATCAGTTAGCTCATGAATACCAAGGGGTAACCGCGGGCCAAACTATTCCTCTGTCGTTAACGATGATTAACCGGTCTGGCACAACCATCAAAGGCAAATCGGCTTTGCCGGTTGGCACCAAGCAAGTTCCGGTCGGTGTCTGGGGCATTGGTACTCAGAACCCACAGGACGGCACGCCTTCCTTCTTAGATTTGTCCAGCTTTGTGCTGAACAATAACCGGTTTGTTTACTATGACGGAGCCGATGTTCCTAACGGAGGTGAAATTACCTTCACTTGGAATATTAAAATGGCTGCGAGTCTCTCTAACGGGACTTACAAATTATATGTAAGACCAGTCAGTGAGTTCTTGGCCTGGACTCGTCAGGTCAAGAATGGTATCACTTTACCGGGTACCAATTCTGATATCTTCTGGCAGTTTGTAGTGGGCAGTGGTGTTTCTACTGCTCCTACTGGCGGTTTGTCGATCGTTTTAGCGGGCGACACCCCAGCTGCTTCTAGCATTGCCGATGCCGGGCAAGCTAACTTCACTAAATTCACCATGACCCCTGCATCCGGAGCCACTGTTTTGGTTAATCAGCTCTTTGTGATGCGTGACGGTCTTTCTACTGATACTCAATTAGAAAATGTTAAGCTGTTAAATGCTGACGGAGTACAAATTGGGAGTACAGCTGGTGGATTTAATGCTGATCATCGGGCTCAAATCTTTATCAATCCAGCGTTGAGTTTAACTGGTTCGCAGTCCTTCTATCTAAGGGCCGGAGTGGTTAACGCTACTGATGCTGGAGTTACCTTTAGATTAGGTCTTGCCACTAACGATGCGGTGGTGTCTAATGCCACATCAGTTACTGGTGCACCAGTCTGGGGTAACTTTATGACGTGCGTACAGGTAGCCATTGGTACTATTACTGTCACGGAAGATGGTTCTATCTCTGACAGCACCCCAGATGTGGGTGATAAGGATGTCATTTTGAATACTTTCAAATTGACAGCCGGTTCTGTCGAAGGATTTGTAGTTGACAGAATTACTGTCCTCAAGGCTGGTACTGCCGAAACGGCCGATGCTACCAATATTGAGTTGTGGGATGTGACCAATAATAAAAGCTTGGGAGAACAAGCCGCTTGGACATCAGATGGTAAAGCTTCTTGGGCGGTCAATCTTGCCTTAGGCAAGGGCGATACCATTCGCTTACGGGTACAAGCAGACATCGTTGACGGTGTCGGCTTAACCATAAACTGCGACATCGCTGATGGCAGTGATTACTTGGTCTTCGCTAGGGGCACAACCTATGGATTCTACGTTACTCCTAGTGCTTCCTGGACAGCCGATGCTGGCACAGGTGGAACTAACAATGCTGGTCAAGGTGACAAGAACCAAACCATTAACTCAGGTTCCGTCACCGTTTCCAAGAGTGCTCTCACTCCCGCCACTGGTAATATTGCCATAGCTGATAGTCAGCTCCTGGCGGTATTTGCCTTTGACGTTAAGGGTGAGCAGGTCAGAATTAGCGCGGTGCACGTTGATGCAGCCGTGACTGATGTCAGCGCTGGCACTCCAGCGGCTGATGCTACCGATCTCACTAATGTTCGTTTAGTTGATATGGCGACCGGAAATATTCTGTCTGGACCAGTTGATGGTACAGCAGACAGTACTGATCCGGATGAGGAATTAGACTTTACTAATACCTTTACTTTGCCAGTCGGCGTTAGTAATGTTGGCGTAAAAGGTCGGTTGGGTGCTGCTTCTGGAACTGATGGTTTTGAAGCTACTGACACCCTTTCCTTCTCGATTGATGCTGCTGGTCAGGTATCCGTTAAGGGTATTATTACCAACAACACAATTACTCCTACCATCTCTGCTGCTTCTAGCAACACCTTGACTGTCAAGGCAGGGTCAATGACTATTGAAACCTTAGGCCAGCCGGCTACAGGAAGTATAGTGGTCAATACTCAAGATATGGTAGTAGGTACTTATGCATTCAACGCGGTAGCGTCAGGTGAAGACCTGATCGTATCTGCCTTCACCGTAACTGACGATATGGATGCAACTACTGGAGAAAGCGACGACTTTGTCAACTGGCAATTGTGGGCCGATTTAACTTCTGGCACCACTTCTCCTCGCGGAGATGTCTATGAAACGCCAATCTCTGGTACGGAAAATCCGACCAGTGATGCTGCTGACAGTACTGATACCCAAGCATTCACCTTCACTACTCCTATAACCGTGCTTAAGGGCACGAGTGTAAGAGTTGTGTTAGTGGCTGATGTGGCTTCTGGTGCAACCGCTAATGGTACTCATATCTTTGAGACTGCTAGCGCCACTTTTGCTACCGTAACCGGGAAAGATACCGGAACGGATGTCGCTGAAGGTAGTGCTGGTTTGTCAATCAACGCTACTTTGACGATTGCCGCCAATGGTAGTTTGACCAGCGCATTAGCTGCCAGCACTCCTGTTACTGGTCTCATGGTGGCGAGCGCAATCACTACTTTAGGGGCTTTTGATCTGATTGCTTCTAATGAAGCCTACACAGTGACCAAGCTTTCCTTGGATTTCACAGCTGGTTATGACTCATTGGATACAGTAAAAATCACTTATCCAACCAAGACAGGAACAGATACTCGCGAAATCTCACTTTCCACTGCCGCCGCTACCTTCGACAACATCAACATGTATGTGCCGAAGAACGGTCGCGCTACCTTCACTGCTACTGGTGTTGGTAAAAAGGTGGGTACTAGTGGTACAGGCGGAACCTTCGACGACACAATTACTTGTATCTTCGACAACTCTGCTGCCGGCGAATTTGCGGCAGTGGGAGAAGGCTCTGGTGCTGCCTTAACTGGTTCGGATATTTCCGATCAGACGGCTGCTAGTATGTTCCTCTATAACTCAGTTCCGACCATAGTTTCGAGCAATCCTTCTTCAGTCGGAACCATTGTGCCGGGCGGTACTATTAACTTGTATAAGTTTAAAGTTACTGCCGACGCGGCTGGTGCTGTGGCATTGAAGTCGTTCCACTACTCAGTCTTCATTACAGATGCGAGCACGACGACGGCTTCCGCTGCGGATTTGACTAACTTTACCATTCTTCGGGATGGTACGGATATCACTTCCAGCGCTCAAATCACTGAGGTGTCCAGCAACGGTTCTAGCTTTATTGCTACTCCGTTGACTTTGGAAGCGACCAACTACATTGAAAACAACGTTTCGGCTTGGGTTCAAGTAGCGTTTGGTCAAGATCCTGACGGTACTGACACTGAGCAGGTTATATCTGCGAACCAAACTGTGGAATACACCTTACGGGCACAATGCGGCACTGGCTTTACCACTACCGATGCGATCTCAACTAACTTGTTGCAAGATACAACCGATGCCACCGCTCTGGCTTACTACCTGAGCGATGCTGATACTGGCACTGGTGTTGAACAAGTAGTTGCCTTGCAAAAGGCTGATGGTACCCAGTTCACTACTGCGACTGGTGTTCACTTGATTTGGTCAGATCGTTCCACTGTCATTCATGTAGCGAGCTTTGATGACGATGGTACTACCGAAACCTCCAGTGCTGACTGGACCAACGGTTACCTAGTCAAGAGCTATCCGTTATCGGCTTATGGTTATACGCTTTAAGGCGCTAAACTATTTGTTGATCTTCTGGTAGTTCAGATCATTGCCTGAAATGCAAACCGAAAGGGGCCTCGTACGAGGCCCCTTTCGCATAGAAAATATCTGGCAGAATAATTAAAAAATCAGGTATAATGGAAAGGAAATTTATTCTTAATTAGTACGGTTATGTGGAGAGAATTGGTAACAGATTTTTGGCGCCGGTTCTGGTGGGGACTAGTCGGCATTATCGTGATTATAGGCGGAATTATTTGGCTGACAACTTATGTTGGGACAGTAGAAGTTAGTGGTTATCGGGTATCGCAAGCCGATGCTGAAGCAACTAATTATTATGCTGCCGGAGAAATTGATCAAGCCCAAGCTGCTTACGAAACCATCACCAAGAATCATCCGAATGATTGGTTTGCTTGGAATGGTTTAGGTAATATCTACCGGGATAAAGGTCAATACGGCTCAGCTGAAATAGCTTATCTAAAAGCATTGAAAATTAATCCCCAGTTTGAGCAAGGTTATCGCAATATTTATAATCTTTATTATGCTTGGTCTTCTCAGGATGCAACACAGCTCAGCAAAGCAGAGCCAGTATTATTGGATGGTATTAAATATTTGCCAAAATCGGAAATTGTACTAGAAGAAATCCTAAACTATTATCAAAAAATTGGTAATCAAGAACAATTTACCTTTTATCAAGACAAACTGAATAAATTACGCGGTGCTATTGATAAACCAACTGGAGTTAACTTTGAATAATTCTTAGTGATGACGAAACAGCAGTCTCATTGGTGGCAGTTGACTAATCAATCTTGGCTGACGGATTTAGCCGTTTGGGTGATTTTATTGATGCCATTGATAGTTTATACAGGAATATATCAGCCTTTCAGTTTTGGGAGATATGCGTTTTTTATGCTGATTTTGGTTGGTTTGGCTCTAGGGGTGCTGGTAGTCCGGGTCTGGCAACTTAATTATGCTTGGTGGCGGCAACCGATTTTTTGGTTAACCTTAGTCTGGCTCGCAGTTGCCATAATCGCAGCTTTCAGCGGAGTTAATTTAATTCGGAGTTGGTGGGGGACAGTGAGCCGCGGTATGGGCATGGTTTTCTTTGTCGGCTTATGGTTGATGGGGTGGTGGTTACTGTTAGCAGTAAATCAAAAGGAGCGTTGGCTGAAAATCTTTGCAGTCATGAGCTGGGTCGGCGCTATCTCCGGTTTTTATGCCATACTTCAAACTCTAAAAATCCCCGGTCTGTATATTATTGCTTCTGGTGCGAGAGCGGCCGCCCTGATGGGAAATCCTATCTTTCTCGGGCAATTACTGCTTTTCACTATTTTTTTGACTTTATATTTTGTGATTAGCGCCACCCCGCGTCAACGCTGGGGTTATATAGTTAGTTTGTTGCTGCAGATTATTGGCATAGTTTTGACAGCTTCCCGAGGTCCTTTATTAACTCTGGCAATAGCTGGTCTTATTTGGGGGGTGGGAATTTGGTGGTTGTACCGATCAAAACTGCGCTTGAGTTGGCGAGGATTGTGGGGAGGCTTAGCGGCGCTCGTAGCCGTGGCAGTAGCTGTTATTTATCTGTTACCCGCATCCAGTCTGGCTAGAATTTTTGATATTTATAATACCTCTATGCAAGCCCGGTTAGTTACTTGGCGAACCGCTTGGTTGGCTATTCAGGACCGTCCCCTGCTCGGGTTCGGTAATGAAAACGCTTGGTACGCTTTCACGCATTTTTATCAACCCGGACTGGCTGATCTAAGTTTCGGAGAAACAATTGTTGACCGGGCACATAATTTTTTCTTAGATCAACTTTTAGCGAATGGCTGGATCGGTTTATTGGCAGCTGGTTTGGTATTCGGTTTTATTATTTGGGGGTTGTGGCGTTATTTCAGAAAGCAGGCTGATCAAGGTAATTTTACTTCAGCTTTATTGGGATGGTCGCTGTTAATTACTACTATGGCTTATTTGTTGGCAAATATGACAGGTTTTGATACGGTCGCCACAACCATTTATGGTGCCATATTGTTGACCGGCATTATTGCCCTGTTAGCGCCAGAATTAGTCCCAGTTGGTCAAATTCAGTCAATCTGGTGGTGGCGCACTATCATAGGAATTTTATTGATTAGTTTAATTTTTATTGACGGTAAATATTTGGTTCCGGCAATGCGCATTGGGCGGTATGTTAAAACCGCCAATTCGGCTTATGAAAAATCTGATTACAAGGCAGCTGCCAAAGCTTTTGCTAAAGCCCAAGAAACCATCAATCCTTATCGCTGGTCATTCTTAACTAATTATCCTAGTTTTGCTCGTAAGTATGCCATTTTATCGCTTGAAGATAATCCTGCATGGGCTGATAGTATAGCCACAGATGGGTTGCGGGTAGTTAATAATATTAAACGGCAAGAGCCTGACCGCGTAGCTGTATTTATGGAATATCCGATTCTCTATACTGCCCTATCTTTCCTTGATCCTAGATATGCTCCGAAAGCCGAAGAATCTTTCAACGAATTAGTAAAAGAATTTCCCAATCATGAATATATTTACCTGAATTGGGCAAGATCATTAATGGGGATGAGTAAATATCCTGAAGCACGAAAGGTACTCAATCAATTAGAAGAACGATTTAAATTAGTGCCCCGATCATTTACTTTTTGGCGAGCATTAACTGATATCCGATTGACGAGCTCTAATCGTCAACACATTGTCAATGATCTGCAAACTACCCTTGATCGCAAAATGCCTTTTGCCGATGGCGATCAGGATATTTTGCGCTTAGCCACGTCTTATTTGGTTAGTGTCAAACAATGGCAACTAGCGGTACAATATCAGGAGAAAATTGTTAAATTATCGCCTCAGGATGTGGCAGAAAGACTTAATCTGGCCGTTATCTATAAGGAATTAAAAGATTATAGTAAAGCCAGGGAGCAGGCGCTAATAATTATTAAACTAGATCCTAGTAAATTAGAAGCGACTAAACAATTTTTGCAGAGTATGGGTCAGACATTGTAACAAAAAAGTGATACGATAAAATCGATGAAGAAAACTCCATCTTGGATAACGAAGTTCGGTATTCACCAAATAGTAGCAGTTGTTTTAATATTGGCGATAGCCGGATTTTTAGGCACCCAATGGGCAGGAGGAAAGCTCAAAGCAGCCACCACTTCTAACTATATTCTGACTGTGGCGCTTACCGACGATCAACCAGCTGCTTTGTCGCAAACGGACGAAAATCAAAAAGTAGCCCAGTTTCGGTTAACCACGGATAGCCCAGAACCCGTTGTTGTCTCTGCTTTCAAGTTTAATCTAACAGGGGGCATTAAAAACAAAGTCTATCGCCTAACTACTTTAGTGCCACTGTCTATTGTTTATGGATCAGACCCGATCGGTTTAGGTGAATCTTGGATGTATGATTATGGTCTTCTTGAGCAAACAGTGATTTTGTCTAAGAATCTAGCAGTAGCCAAAGACCAGCCCGCAGTCATAGATGTATACGCCGATTTGACTCGCCAAAAAGACCAGGCTTTTGGTTTGGAATTAGCGGGGGTGGATAGCCCCTTGCTCACCGAAGGAATTCCTGTCCAGAGCACTCTCTACAAAATCAAAAGGTAAACCTAAACTTATTTTTGGACAGTGCCTGGCTGGGTGCGGTATTTGGTGACTGCAATCTTTGCAAAATAAAAACCGGCGAATTTCGCCGGTTTGCGGGTTTAAAAAGAGGTTGCCTGGTAGCTGGTCTCACTTAGGAATAAAACCACCGCAGGTATTCCTGGAACTCGGGCCAGGTCGCCACATCGCCCGTTTCCTGGTAGCGGATGATTCGATCAACTTCTCCCTGGAAGAGGTCTATGGGAGTTTGGTCATCCGCCGGGATGATCTTGAAAGGACTGGCATCCGTTGTCATGGGGTAAACCCTGACAGTAGTATGCAGTCCTTTTTTGATCAAACTGGCCAACAAAGTCAAATACGCCCGCGCTATATGGTAGGGGGGAGCCAGCAGAAATAGGCTCCCTATTGCTCTTTCGGCAATTTCTTGGGCCAGCCATTCAGACTGCGTCTTACAGTTGGCAGTCGGCCCTTGAATAACAACTGTGAGATCGTCCCGGTGGCGCAGATTATACGGTCTTGTGCATAGGTCGTCCAGTGCGAGAGAATAATCTTCTCCGTATTCTGCTCCGTACCCTTCGATAAGTAGGGTATCAATATTGAGGCTGACATCAAACATATTCGGGAAGCCATTCGCCATACGGCAGGCTGCCCGCAGGCGAGATTCCTCCCGCCGCCCCATGACTACAGCTAATGTGCGAGGCAGAGGGGAATGTTCTCGCGGTTCCATGCTAAACAAAAAAGTTACTATTTTGGTAACGTTCAATAGACTCTCTAGGTCCATGATCGGCACCTCCTTCAGGTGTTGGGTTTTTTGAGCTAAAAGTCAGAGAACAAAACGAAACGCTAATTTACCAGAAATCGACTGCCGAGTCAAGCTGAGATAACAGTAGCTTGACCAACCCCGTCAGGCTATATAGAATAAGATACTATTACTAAAGAGTTAAAAGTAATGTCCAAACTGAAAGTCATCACCTTTATCGGGACTCGGCCGGAAATTACTAAGCTGAGCCTGGTGATAAAAAAGCTAGATGCCCTGCCGGATGTCCAACAGATCCTGGTTCATACCGGGCAGAATTTTGCTCCCAATATGAAAGATGTATTTTTTAAGGAATTGGATTTACGCCAACCGGATTATTATTTGGATGTGAAGGCCGATACGCTGGGGCAACAAATCGCTAATGTGATTGCTCGCTCCGAAGAGGTGCTCCGGAAAGAACAGCCGGATGTATTTTTGATTCTGGGTGACACCAATAGCGCCCTGTCTTCTATTATGGCGGCGAGATTGGGTATTCCCATTCTTCATATGGAAGCGGGTAATCGGTCTTTCGATGCTCGGGTGCCAGAAGAAGTTAATCGGCGCATGATAGATCATATTAGCACCTGGAATTTCCCTTACCGCGATTATCCGAGAGAAAATCTTCTGCGCGAGGGTATTAACCCGGCTAAAATCTTTATTACAGGCGATCCTTACATCGAAGTATTAAATCATTATTTGCCGTTGGCTAATACGGATGTATTAGAAAGGCTTGGGATAGTTAAAGGACAATATTTCTTAGCCACTACTCATCGCGAAGAAAATGTCGAGAACGAAACGGCACTCCGGAATATTGCCAATGGACTGGCACTGGTCGCGGGGGAATATAACCAACCGGTAGTTTGGAGTTTACATCCGCGGACTTTAGTCAAAGTGCAAGAGCTAGGTATTAAACTGCCGGCTAATGTTAAAATTATGGAGGCGATGGGCTTTATGGATTTTCTGACCTTAGAAAAAAATGCCAAATGCCTAATTAGCGATAGCGGCACCGTGCCTCAAGAGGGAGCCGTCATGCGAGTTCCTTCGGTAGTGATCCGTCAAGCTATGGAGCGGCCGGAAGTATTGGAATGCGGCGCTACGATTTTAAGCGGCGTAGAAAATCCGGAAGCAATTCTTCGGGCTGTCCACACGATGCTGACTATTCCGGCTAATTGGCAAATACCCTATGATAACGAAGGTAGTCCTTCGGATCGGATGGTAAAATTCATTATGTCTTATAAGCAAAAACTGTATTAAAATTTAAAAAGTTAACTTCTCGCTTCGTTCGAAGAATAAAATTATTATTGTTCGAGCAAAAGCGAGAACTATCAAGAAACTAACAAATGAAAGTATTTATTACCGGTATTACAGGAACTTTAGGCAAAGAACTGCTGAGCCGGTTTTATGATCAGTGGGACATTACCGGCTATTCTCGCGACGAATTAAAACAAGCCCAATTGCAACGCCAGTATCCCAATGTGACTTATCGCATCGGAGATATCAGAGATTACGATGCGTTGCATCGGGCTATGAAAGGAGCGGATGTAGTGATTCATGCGGCGGCAATGAAGCGGATCGAAGTCTGTGAAGAAAATCCAATCGAAGCCATTAAGACTAATGTGTTAGGCACGGAAAATGTGGCCCGGGCGGCTTTTTATCATGGCATTACCAAGGCGGTGACGATCGGCAGCGACAAAGGCGTTGATCCGGTGAATGCTTACGGAATGACGAAAGCCCTGCAGGAAAAAATCTTTATTTCCTACGGCTATAATTGCGTGCGCTACGGTAATGTCTTCGGTAGCCGCGGCAGCGTCGTGCCGCTGTTTTATCAGCAGGCGCAAACAGGGGAACAACTCACCGTCACGGATCCAAATATGACAAGGTTTATCTTAACTATCGACGAAGCCATCAATTTAATTATGTTAGCGCTCAATAGCCCGATGCGGGGCGATGTGTTTATCAAAAGATCGCCGGCGGCTCGGCTGATTGATATTGCCCACGCTTTTTCCGATAACGTAAAAGTGATTGGCAAAATGCGAGGCGAAAAATTGCATGAAGCCTTGGTCTCGTCCGAGGAATTTACTCGGCTGACCGAAGCTGAAAACGGTTTTGTAGTTATTGGCAAGGAATTAGTCAGAACGGAATACGGCACTGCCTATACTTCCGACCGAGAACGATTATTGTCTGTGCCAGAAATTCAACAATTATCTGCCAAAGTTTTAGGCGTATCCCAATATACCGAAACTTTTACCATGGCAGCGCCTCAGCCTGTTTCGGCTGTGTCTAAGAAAGAATAATGGTTGTTAATAAACCTAAAGTGGCTATTTTGGGAGTTACCGGTATGGTCGGCAGCTCGATTTATCAAACCCTGCAAGATAAATACGATTTGGTATTGGTATGCCGGAATAAAGAAAAATTAAATTTGTTGGATCAGCGCTATGGGGGAGTCGGTCAGCATTCGATTTACCAATTGGATGTAAATAATATTTATCGGGAATATCTCAGAGATACGGCGAAGGGAGCGCTCTTAAGCCCTACTTTGACTAAATTAGTTAATGAATTATCGACTTGTGATTGGGTAATTAATGCCCTCGCTATTATTACGCCTTATTGTGAAATTGATCCCGGTTTAACTTTTTTTATCAACAGCGCTTTTCCGCACCTGTTAGCCGAAACACTGGGCCCTAAGCTTATTCACATGACTACCGACTGTGTGTTTAGTGGCTCCACAGGCGCACCTTATGATGAGGTGGCTCCCAAGCTCCCTCCCGACATTTATGGGCTATCTAAGGCTCTTGGGGAGCCCCAGAAGGCCCTTGTCATGAGGACTTCGTTCATCGGGCTCGAGTTAACTGGCAATCGCAGCCTGCTGGCTTGGTTGATTAGCCAAAGAGGCAGAACCATTAATGGCTATACTAATCACTGGTGGAACGGTATTACTGCGCTAGAGTTCGGCCATATTTGCCAAAAAATTATCGATCGCGAAATTATGCCAGAGCCTGGCATCTACCATGTTTTTTCTGAAGATATTACCAAGCACGATTTATTAGTGAAGTTAAATCAGAAATTTAATTTAGGTTGTACGATTAACCCGGTGGCGGCACCTTTGGCGATCGACCGCCGGTTGCGCACAATCAAAAATCTGAATCAACAACTCCAGATTCCATCATTGGATGCTATGATCGCCGAACTTGCGTCATCCCAAAACATATAACTGTCATCCTGAACTTCCCACTTCCGTCATCCTGAACTTCCCACTTCCGTCATCCTGAACTAGTTTCAGGATCTCCCGAAGAGGTCTTCCCACTTTGGGTTGTTACTCTCAATTAGATTAATCTTCCACTCCCGATGCCAACGCTTTAATTGCTTCTCTCTTTGAATAGCTTCAGCAATAGTTGGGTATTCTTCCGAGTAAACTAATTTATTGAGATTGTATTTTCTCGTGAAAGAATCTGCCTGGCTGATCAAGTGTTGTTCTGATCTTTTCATCAGTTGGCTAGTAACACCGATATACAAGATACCCTTTGGCTTATTGGTGAGGATATAAACATAACCTTTCTTCATAACCCCATTATAGAGATCCTGAAATAAATTCAGGATGACGAAAAGGAGATATCCTGAAATGTAGAGAAATAAATCCTGGACCCTCCTACACTGAAACTACGGACGGGCAGGCAAGTCAGGATGACGAAGTTAGGGATACTTCGTCAGTTTAGGATGGCTGGTTAAGGGAAGATTGACTGATCAGGAGTTTTTTGGTAGATTAGCAAATTCAAGTTGTTTATTGAAAAATCAAAATCTGCACTGATTCAGTGCGAAAGGACACCAATATGGTAGGTCAAGAATCCTTGTCGCGAGACAAACCAGTATTAGTGGGAGGCAAACCACTTATCCCACATTCGGAGTTGCTTCCTGTGGGAAGCGGTTTGTCTGAGCACCTGGAAGTGACCGGTCAGCTAACCACGATCAGGACTCAGTTCTTCGTCATTAAGATCAGAAAAGGGGGTACGCTGGAAAAGCCCAATTCTCAGGTGGAGATTACTTCTCGACCGGCCTTTGAAGTCGCTCTCTTAAGTCGGGACAATGACAATAATGTCTGTGTCCAGCTGATGACTAAGCAGCGCCTGGAAGGGTCTGCGGCTCCCTGGCGAGGATTGGATGTCGAGAAATTCACGGGCGGATACTGCACTGATAACAAGGACCAGCTGACCTGGGGATTCGTCCAGGACCGGATCAAGGCATTAACCGGTTATGTCATCGATCTGGATTCATGCGGCGTGGTCGGCTGTGTAGTTGGTCATACTGAGGTGGAATTCCCGATCGCCTTGTTGTATGCCACTCGGTGGGAGGTTGTCGATGAGCCTCCGGCTGGTGTGAAAGTATTCACCGCCACTTTGGAACAGGCCAAACATCTGGCCTGGGCAGCTCTCCAGCGGGAAATGGACAATTCTCTTGCCGATAATGTTTCTCCTATCCCCCAGTGTCTGGAAAATGACACTGGCTTGGAGATAGTCTTCGGCCTGGAACGTGCGCTGCCAGCCGGTCATATCCCGATCTGACCGAACATCCGCACATCTATTATTAGAATGTACCCAACCGCCCTTTCCGGGCGGTTATTTTTTAGTGTAAAATCAGATTTATTCTGATATGATAATAACCTGTTTACAGATAAGATAGAGATAGAATAAACTCTTTAGATGAACACAGATAATACTAATATCGAACAACAAATTATTCACCAGTTTGACGTGGTGGGTGATAAGTGGGTGGAAGAGAGCGTGCATCCCTCTAATTTTGAATTAACTGAAATTCTAGAATTTGCCCGTCAATTCCCTGCTGGCGCTAAGATCCTGGATGCCGGGTCCGGCAAGGGCAAATTTTCGGTAGTCTTGGCTAAGCAGGGTTTGGTAGTTACGGGAGTAGAACCAGCCGCCCACCTGACTGCTTGTGCGCGTAGCCAATATCCCGAGATTGATTTTCAGGTTGCCTCGTTAACTACCTTACCGTTTCCGAATGAATTATTCGATGGCATCATTTGCGTGGAAGTGTTGGGCCATATTCCCGATTTAGAAAAAGCTATCCAAGAATTATTTCGTGTCCTTAAACCCGGCGGAAAATTATTAATTTTAGACAAAAATATCCGCTCCCTAAATCATTTATATTTTTTGCCGACAAAGTGGTGGCGGGGGTGGCGGCAACTGATTGGTCAGCGGATGTATCCCACTGATTTTCCTTTCCAAGATAAATATTTTGTTCCTACTGAGCTAGATCAGTTGCTTGGGCAATATAGTTCTGAGCATAAATTCAGAGGAATTGCTTTTCATCCGGATGTTAAAGAGCGGCCTGTATTAAAACGATTGTTCTGGCGAATTCATCAAAGTATTACGCGGTGGTTTCATCACATCGCTCCTAATCTAGATTTCTTCATGGCCTGGGAAGCTACTAAATAATTTTATCCAGCCAGCATGTCTAAAAGTCGTTTCAGTTTTGTGGGGAAGATAGGTCGGACGACTCGCAATTTGCTGAGTAAATTTGGCCTGCGGCAAAGTTGGCAATTATTGTTTGGTCAAACCGCTGCCCCGGATTGGTCTGCCTTAGAAAGATTACAAGCGGCGGTCGATTGGCTAATTAATGCTTTTGGGGCAACCGGGGGTCAAGGATTTTCGGCTTACTATTCTTTACTATCCGGCTGGGGTAAATCCTACGCCGAAACTACGGGGTACATTATCCCGACCCTTTTAAAGTTCAGTCGAGAGTTTGATTACCGACAGGCTGAGATTAAGAAAATTTGCACAACTTCCGGTGAGTGGCTGCTCACCGTTCAGCATGCCGACGGCTCTTTTTCTGGCTACGACAATGATGTGCCGGTAATTTTTAACACCGGCCAAGTCGTCGTCGGACTAATGGAACTTTATCGCTTAACTAATGATGTCCGGTACTTGCAGGCTGCCCAAAGAGCGGGGGATTGGTTAGTAATTAACCAAGAAGCCGATGGTTCGTGGATCAAATATGCTTATAACGGAATTAAACATGCCTATAATTCATTAGTTGATTGGCCGTTAGTAGAATTAAGTAAACTGACCGGTCAAGCCGACTATATGGCAGCAGCCGTAAAAAATTTAGATTGGGTGTTAGTGGAGCAGCAAGCCAATGGCTGGTTTAATTACTTTGGATTTACAGACGAGCCGAAATCGGTTTTGCATACCATCGGCTATACTTTGCAAGGCTTGATCGAGGCGGGGAATAGTTTGGGCCAAACTAAATATATTGCAGCCGCTAAACGCACAGCCGATTATTTAACTGATTTGAATGATCGGCAGATTTTATTCAGTTTTTATAATACGAACTGGCAATCTGCGAGTTATTCCCGTTGTTTAACTGGATTGGCGCAAATGGGGATAGTCTGGGAGCGTCTCGCAGAACTATATCCGGAAGAAAGTTCACGCTACCGAACGGCTGCTCAGAAAGTCTGGAATTATTTAGTAGAACACCAGATCACGACTTTGCCCCATGCAGAAATACGAGGTAGTTTGCCGGGGAGTGCGCCAATTTGGGGAGATTATTTACCCCTGGCTTTTCCGAATTGGGGAGTGAAATTCTTTATTGATTTAGGTTTGTTATTATATGCCAAACAAATTCCTATTTATTCTCAAAATTATCCAGCTCCGGTTCAGTCCAAACATGTTTTAGTGGTGTCTTGTTTCTTCCCGCCTTTGCAGGTAGTGGTGAGTACGATGATTTCTAATCTAATAAAATATTTACCCCGATTTGGTTGGCAGCCCTTGGTAGTAGCCGCCCAATCGTCCAGAGAATTTAAGTTAGATCTAGAATCGTTACAGCAAGTTCCGCTAAATTTGCCAGTTTATCGAACGAAAGTTTGGGAAAATATTTTTACTCGAGCAATGAACCGACTTGGGTTAGTGTCAGACTCAATGTTCGGTTGGTGGGGATCGGCCGTCCGAGCGGCTAAGTATTTGCATCGCCGGCGCCATATCTCTGCCATCATCTCTCGCTCTAATCCCATCACCAGCCATTTGGTGGCGTGGTGGCTTACGCGCTATGTGATGCCGGGCACACCATGGCTAGCTATTTTCGGCGATCCCTGGGTAAATAATCCTTATAGACAGCAGCGCCATTATTGGCCGTTGATCCAAAAATGGCAGACCTATTTGGAAAGGGGTATATTGCACTCTGCTACAAAAATTATTGTCACCACTGAATCAACCAAATCTTTCTTGGTTGATTGGCCGAAATGGCAATCTAAAACGGAAGTTTTACCGCATGTGTTTGATGATCAAAGTAAATTTAATTTACCTATGGCCAACCCTTCTGATAGAAAAATATTAAAAGCTACTTTTGCCGGGAATTTTTATGGCGTCAGATCGCCCGAACCGCTGTTTAAGGCTCTCAAACTCCTGAAAGAAAATGATCCCGAGGTATTCACTCATCTAGAGATAAATTTATGGGGTAAGTTGAGTCCGTTTGAGTACCTTCTGCAGACTTACGGAATAGAAAACAATGTGATCTATCATGGTGAAGCTCCGCGCTCCCGAATATTATCCGAACTGGCTACGAGTGACTTGCTAATTTTAATTGATGCACCCAGTGTGAGCGAGAGCATCTTTTTGCCAGCTAAACTAATGGATTATTTAGCCGTCCGACGGCCGATTTTAGGTATTACCCCGGTAGGCGAATCAGCTCGCCTCATTCAATCTACTAAAACAGGCACCGCGGTGTCTCCTGATGATGTTTCTGGTATCGCTGCTGCTCTGCGTTCTTATTATCAGTCGTTTTGCCAACAGCAATTGATTTTTCAGTCCGATGAAATCGAACTAAGTAAATATCATGCTACCGCGGCAGCGCAGAAACTAGCTGAATGGCTAGATCAGCTAATCCCAGACAGGCTGCACTAATTAAATGTCTTTTCAGGTAGCGGATCAATCGTTGCCACCAACTAATCGGCCAAAGCATTTCTCCAACTAGATGTAGTTGGAGTTTTTGGGTCGGAGTAAAGGGAATAGCCGATAACACTACGAACGGACGGAAATAATCAGGCGAATAGCCGATCAATACCACATAGGGCAAATTTAGGCGTTCAGAAATGTGTTTGAGCGTCTGTTGCCAGGTCCGACCTTGATAACATTCCGGTTGTTGAGCCAATTCGATAATTAGTCCGATCGGGTGGGAGCTGGCCAAGTCGGTTAAGCATTGATCGGGATGTTCAATATGGTGATAAACGGACAACATGCCGTAGACTATACGCGATTGATGAGTTATCGCCGGGGTAATATCATCGTTGCCGCAGGTCAAGTCGTAAAATTCTGTCCGGTCGTTACCATCAATAAAATTTAATAGCCGAGCAAGGCGATTATAGGCACTTACCCCTTCGATGCCTCGGCTGGATTGGACAAAAGGCAGCTGACTGACTGCCCGCGTGAGAGTGCCTAGATTACTGCCGATATCGATAAAAGTAATATTTTGTTTGCCCCAAACAATAGTTAGAAGGGATTTTACTAACCCTAATCTTAGGTCTCGGGCGGGACGTTGCCCGGGGAGCCACAAACCGGGGAGTTTAATAGTTTGATAACTCTCACTTTTCAAACCGTGATCTAAACTCCGGCAAATGCCAGTAGCAGAATTATAGGCAGCTGTGCTAGCCAGTTGGCTGATCTTTGTTTTTAATCTATTTTGAAAAACATTTTTTAATTTATTTAAACAAGGGTGCCCCGCTATCATATTTGGCACCACCATAGGGGTTTGTCCTGTATTGCCTAAGTAGTTGTAGCCTTTAACATCTAAAGAGTTGGCGAAATCAGTAGTTTGTGGCAGGTGTCTCGCTTCTTCCCAATCGACAATCACCGGAATTTTCTCGCGAAACATTATATTCTTTTCGTGCAAATCAGTATGGATATCTTGATTGGCAAAGATTTGTCGGACAAATTGTTTCAGCTGTTGGTAACAGGTGATGATTTCTTCAGGAGAAAGGGTCGCCATACTATCGTCAAATCTAGTCAAAGATTCTATAATCAAAAAACTAAATCCGGATAATTCGGTATAACCGATAACTTTCGGGACATGCGGGCTGGTTTGGTATTTTTGTAAAAAGTCGTATTCGTTTTTTAAGGAAGGTAGCAAGATGAAGGCTGACTCGGCCTCTAGTTTGCTTTCGACCGTTACTGAAATATGCTTGGCTTTCATGAAGTAGGTGGTGCCACCAGAGGTGATTTTAAATAAGCTACTGCCGCCGCCAGGGCTCCAAATGCGAGAGAGAGATTGCCAAGTACCAGGAATCCCGAGCTTGTTTAAGGCTGCCAAAATTAAATCTGGTTTAGCTAAAATCACATCCAGGTATTTTTCTTTATTCGCGAGAGCAACGGGGTTATGTTGCATAGCTTTTTACTGTGTTAATTTCCTAAGACGTAGTGCTGGAAGAGTTGGCTATTTTTTTTGATATCATGGTTAGTAAAAAACACTCTTTGGGCGTTAGTGACTAATCTCTGAGCCAGAGCAGTATCACCAATAAGCTGGCGGATGGCATTTTGGAGAGCGGTAATATTTTCTTCGTCGACCACCGCGGCAAAATCATTTTCTTTAGCATATTTAACGAGATGGCTTGTCTCCGGGGCATGAATTAAAATTGGCCGGCCGGCGATCAAAAAATCAGTCAGCTTCCCAGGGGTCGCCGTATTGATAATATCAGGACTTTGTGTCTGCCAGGACAAAGGAATAAATAGAATATCGGCTTGACTTTGGATTTTAGGCATCTCGCTGCCGGGCGCTACGTTGTATTCAATTTTAGGGCTCGCAATCCCCAGAGCTTTGAGATATTCGGGTGGACTGGGAGAATAGATTTTGAGCCGAACATCAATATCGGTGAGTTGATCTAAAGCAGTGATGAGATTCTTTAGGCTGCGGGTTTGAGCCCAGTAAACGTTGCCGGTAAACAAAATATAATAAGGCGGCTGGTGCGGGATAATCGGTGTTTGCAGCTTTAAATAAGGGTCCGGATTGGTTGAATTATGAATCACGACTATTTTGTCAGCCACTTTTTGGCCGTACCGGCGCCGATAAAATTCTTTGGTTTCCTGGTTAGTCACCATAATTTTTTGAGCGGCTTTGATTAGACGAGGCTCAAAAATTGTCGCCAAAATTTTGCCAGTTAGGGGTAAAAGATTGCCTTTATAAATATCAAACAAATAAATGTAAAATGGGATCCCGGTGGCACGGTGGATATAGTAAGTCCCGACCATGGCCGGACCGTAATCGGAAAAACCGATCATCAGGTCGCTCTGATCATCTTTAATGGCACGGCGGCCGTGCCGAATAATTAAGGGAATTTGTCCTAGAATAAGCGGAGCGGCAATCAGAGCTTTCACTAAACTGTTACGTTTTAAAAAGCGCTTTAACTTAGCTACCAAGTCCATTTTGACGGCAGCTGACAGGGGGGCTTTCACCCAAGCCGGGAATAAAAAAGTTTTACGTAAGAATTTCTTAAGCTTAACCATCGGGTTGATCGCTACTTCCGAGGGTGCCACTTCTTGGTGTTGCCGGGTAGTGGGAGTAGCGGTGAGATTGTCATAAAAAATATATTTTCCAGGTAACCAAGTGCCGATTTTAGCAGAAATATTATCAATATTATAAAAACTGGTCAAAATCGTGTAAGATTCCGGCGGGAAGGTTTCTAGTAAATTAGCCATAAAGCGAGGGGCTCCGGCCAAGAGCGGCGGCGCGTACGAGGAAACCAAGAGAATTTTTTTATTTTGATTAGTCATCGTGTTAAACTCTACCTCGGCGGTATTCCCGGTATTTTCTGACTAAATACCTGACCGGATAAGTGATTTTAAATCGCTTGATCATTTGGATGAATTTATGCCAGCGGTATTTTTGTATGCTGAACTGGTATTTGGGGGGTAGGTCTATCAATCTGGTCGTGCTGTGTGAGTTGGTAAATACGAAAATGCCTCTTCCTAACCGGTATGAATCTACTTGAATTTGCAGCGCAAAACCGAATTTGTGAGCTGCCGAAGAGATCATCTCCTTCTGTTCCATAGGAGCTTCAAATACAATCAAATCTCCGGCATGAAAAATGTTTTGGAGGGACTGTTCTTTATTTTTAGCATGGTGGAGAACGTTTAATACCAAAACGATATCGTAAGGCTGCTCAACAGTAAAATCGTCCATATCACCCTCATGAAAAGTGGCTCGGGCATTTTTTAACCAGCCGATGCGACGAGCTATATCGAGAGAAGGTAAACTATGATCTATTCCGACGACTGCTTTAGCGCCCGCTTCCTCAGCTTTAAAACTAAAAAATCCATGGAAACAGCCGATATCTAAAACGGTTTTCCCGGTGAAGTCAATAATAGACGAAAGCCGGTTCCAGGTCTGAGCGCTGTCCGAATAACCCTTAAGCTGCACTCCTGATGGCAATTCGATATCCTGATAGAATTTATCATGCTCCATGTCTACCAAATCTGATAGTAGTAACAGTTCTTGCCAACGTTGAGGAAAAGTTTTTTTAGTAACGGGTGGGAAAGTGGGGTCAGTCGTATCAATCAGGATAGGGTCGGGATCCAGCACAATTATCCCCAGAAATTTTGCCTCGATCTCTTCTTTTAGCATGGCATTAGTTTTTTGCAGGGGCGGATACAGGGGATCCGCTTTAGCCTTAGCTAATTGGCGCTGACGCAAAATATGCGGAGCAGCGAAGCAGAGACACAAACTCACATCGGCATCCAGTTTTTCGGCTAGATGAGCTATGGTTAAGTGAGAGCGTTGCTTGGTTGATAATTCTACTGAGGGCAAGTTGTAGAAGATATAACCATCTAGCACAAACGAGTTGCCCGGACTGTTTTGTATGATAACAGTGAGCTTGTCTATCAATCTGGCACAAGCATTCTGAGTATCGCTGTAGTCAAACAACATATCAAAATCCAAATAAGTTGCTTGATGCTCTTTGGCGTAGCGTTTCGCGAATTGGGTTTTCCCCGATCCGGATTCACCCACAACTATTAATAATTTATTTTTCATCTTTTACGCGAGAATATTGATTTGTCGAAATCTTGATTTACTATGAGTGCCAGAGTAGATTGTTGATAGGTATTCAGGTCCGAATCAGGCAGACTGCTAGGATTAAGAATTAACTATTCCTTACTTCTATGGATACAACCAGCAGGAAAAAAGTCGTTTTTATTATAAATAATTTTTTGATCGGGGGGGTAGAAAGGTTGGTTTGCGATCTGATTACCCACCTGGACAGAGGAAAATTTAACCTTTCTATTATAACAGTTTTGGGCTCTGGGCCGTGGGAACCGCAATTTAGGGAGTTGGGTGTCCCGCTTTATTTTGCCGGGCCCACGGTTCCGTTTAGTCAAAGCCGGTCATTTAAGCTGATGTGGCTACTCATGAGTCCCGTAGTCTTATTAAGAACTTGGGGGTGGCTGCGCCGAGAGAAGCCTGACACAGTTATCACTTCCCTCTACCAGGCTGATATTATCGGGATGTGGGCAAGTTATTTAGCCGGAGTGCGTCAGCGCATTTTAATCCAACACGACACTACACAGTTCAGTGGCTTCAGAAAATTGGTTAAAAAGCATCTTGCCGTCAAGTTAGCTACTCAAATTATTGCGGTCAGCCAGTCAGTCAACTTGTTTTTGTTGGATTATTGGAATGTTTCTACCGACCGAGTACGAGTGATTACTAACGGTATAGATATCGCTAAGTTTAGTGCGGGCACTAAACCGACAGGTAACGCAGATGATTTGGTGATTGGGTTTATCGGTCGGCTCGAACCGGTGAAGGGGATAGATTGTCTACTCTCGGCTTTGGCTATTTTACAATCTAAATTTAATCTATCTCCCCGGGTAATTATTGCTGGTAGCGGCAGTTTGCAAACAAGTGTGGCTGAATATATTCGGGCGCATCAATTATTTCAAGTGGAACTAGTTGGGCGGGTTACCGAGATTGGACAAATGCTCGCAGTATTGCGGGATATAGATGTAGTGGTACTGCCATCGCTCATGGAAGGATCGCCGCTAGCTATAATGGAGTGGTTGGCCGCCCACAAACTAGTCATCGCTTCCGATATTCCATCTTTGCGCGAAATTATTATTCCCGATCAAAACGGTATTTTGTTCGAAGTTAATAATGCCACTGCCTTGGCCCAAGTTCTGGCAAAAGTTTTGACTAATCGAGAATTGGTTAATCAGCTGCAGCAGGGGACTACAGCTTGGCTGCAGCAATTTGCTTCCCAATATGATATCAAACGTACTACTGAGGAATATACTGAGCTGCTAAACCAGCCAACGAGTAGCTAATATCTCAAGCGATCCTGTTCGAATAGAATTAAATTAACCTGATTTATGATAATTCACATCAGCCACGATGTGTTTCAGTTTAAAGACAGTCTGATCTTTCAATATAATCAGTAAGGCCGGATAAGTAATCAGGACGATTAAAATTGACCAGTAAATTTGTGGATTAAATTGTTGCAATTGCCAGAGGATTACCCCGGTGATAATTGTGGCCACTAACGGTTTGGTGATTTGGGGAGTAATGTCGCGCCAAATCAATTTTCTCACAGCCAGATACATTAAAGAGTAAGTAACGATCTGGGATATGATAGTAGACGCAGCGGCGCCGGTCGCTCCATATTTTGTGATCATAAATAAATTGAGAATGATATTTAACACCGCCCCGATCACACTATAAACAATAAACTTTTTCTGATAATCATAAGCAAAAATAGCATAATTAATGATTACTGCTGGGAATAAAGCAATAAAGGATATTGATAATATCTGGAAAGTCATTACCGAACTAATGTAATCATTGCCGTAAAGAAAATGAATGATTTGAGGCCCCATTATCCAACTGCCCATGGTCAGAGGCAGGGCGAGCAGCAGCGTGGCGGATAAAGCCTGTTTAAATACCGAGCCAAATTTTTGCCCGGATTCTTTGGTTAGCCGTGACATCACCGGAAAGACGCTGAAAGCAATAATATAAGGGATGGCCCAGAGTAACTGAATTGGTCTTTGGGCGGCGGCGTATAATCCTACATCAGTGGCCGATCGCATCCACCCTAACATTAAGCTGTCGGCATAGACCAAAAAGGCGCTGAAGAATCCAATCAGAGCAAACGGCCAGGCTGACATCATTATTTTTTTAACCAGGTCGTAAGAATAATACCGGAATGGATTAGCCAGGTGTCGCATAATGATACCGATAGCGACCACTAAGCCGATGCCGCTGCTGGCAGCATAGGCGATAGCCAAATTCTCCGGGGTAGCTCCTTTTAGTAGCATGATCCAGGCGAGTACCACGAGAGAAACATTAACTACAATGTTAATGCCGGCTTCGTATTCCATTTTTTCTAAAGAGCGGATATAGGCAAGACAGAAATCTCGTAAGCCGTTGAAAACGAACAACCAGACGACAATCTGCAGAATGGGTATAACATCAATATTATTAATAAAACGGGGTACTCCTAAAGAAACAATCAGAGCGAGCACTATAATCAGTGTGGCCTTAATCAATAAAGCATTCGACAGGTAATTTAACCGTTGGGCAGAATTTTTAGTAGCTTCCCGCGTGAGAATGCCATTGATTCCTAAGTCGTAAAAAATGGCGGCAAATCCGATAATAGCCAAAGCATAGGAAAAAACGCCGTAATTGGCTACTCCTAAAACCCGGGCGGCATAGATAACAATAGTGGCTCGAATCAGTCGGCCGACAATTTGGCTGACGCCCAACCAAAACGTATTTTTAAGAACAGTTTGACTCAGGGTATGGTTTTGCCAGAGGAAAGCATAAATTCGATGTAGGAGATTAGATTTAGCCATATTTTAGTTATTTTTCTGCTCTGGCGATGAGGCTGCGGGTAAATATCCCCGTAGATGAACCTGTCTCAATTAAAACATACAGGCGTAAAGTAGCTTCAATCGCTCTCCATAAAACAGCGCGCAGAAATGATTTGAGACCATGTACCACCGGCCGAGTCGGAAAAACTTGAATGTTTTTGAAGTTGGATACCAATAGGGCCTGGTAAATACTCCCTTCGGTAAAACTGGTTTCATGAGTGAAATCGCCGTACAGTCCGCGGCCGCTAAAGGGGCTTTCGGCATTAAGAGTCTGGGCAATAAGAATTCCGCCATCTTTGAGGGAACGATAGATAAGATCAAGAATATCGAGAACCTCTTCCTTGGTAAAATGTTCGATCACGCCGCGCATCACCATCACATCGTACGCCATCGGCTTGTTTTTTAGGAATTCTTTGAAATCAGCCTGATGAATTTGGCTGATGCCTAATTTTTGGGCCGTTCCAATCTGTTCGGTACTGGTATCTATACCGGATGAATTTTGGTAGCCGCTGTGTTGGAGCCAATAAACCAGTCCGCCACTGCCACAGCCTAGATCGATAATTTTTGCGTTTTTATCTTTCGGCAAAAATCTGCCGAAATATCTCTGCCAGGCGGGGAATTGTTTTTTAATTTTATCTAAACTTATCTCGCCATGAAAATAAGAAGTATGAGTGGAAATATATTTTGAGTAAAACCTGTCGCGGTAATCCATTTAATAAGTTCAATAAGGCGTAAATCTTGAATAGAACGTTCGCTGCGGCCATACCAGTGGCTGACAATGGTTTTTTTATACTCCTAAATCAGTATAAACTCAAATCCGGGTTTATGGGGTTGCTTTGCTTATTTTGTTAAAAAATAAGCTCTGACTAGTAGCGAGAACCTAGTCGCATCCCTGGTATTCTATCTTTTCTTGGTGTAGATTAGGAATTGTTATACCAATTTATATTAATAGTTATGGCTAAGAAGAAAAAATCCACAGAATTCAACAGAATTCTGTTATATGGCGTGATTATAATAGCTCTGATCATAGTGGGCTATTATGGGTTCAAATCAGTTTCCGGTTCATCTGCGGCTAATCTTCTAAATTTGGGCGGCGGTCTTCCGGGGAATGTAACCAATGTTGATATAACGCCGCAATCTGGCGATGTGACCGCAACTTTGGCTGCAGATTCGCCTGCGGCATATATAGTATTGGGGAACCATCAATACTATGATGCGGCCAAGTACAAGTTTTCCGCTACTGGCTCGGGTTTCACTGTGCAGAAGATAGCTATAGTTATACCTACTCATGGATGGGCGTCTGTAGATACATTGAAAATAGAGTACCCGCTGAAAACTGGCCAGATTGTATCAAAAGAGATAAGTGTTTCGGCAGAGAAAAGTAAGTTTGAAGGCTTAGCTATGTATGTGCCGAAAAATGGCAGCGCAGTGATGAATCTGAAAGCTACATTTAAGAAAGTAGGCACAATTGGGGAAGGTGGTGAATTCAGGGCTCATATTAAATTTGGGTTAGCTTCCGGGGTTACTGCGGGAGATTTCTTAGCCACATCGGATGGCGGAGGAGTTATAGATACTAAGGCTGCTACCCAGAACATTTTTTCCGCAGAGCATGTGCTCTATAATAGCACACCTATAGTAACCGCTTCTAACCCTTCCGGTAGTGGCACGATTGTGCCGGGTGGCATCATTAATCTCTATAAATTCAAAGTATCAGCCGACACGGCCGGTGAAATAGCAATAAAAAAATTCACTTTCTCTATCTTTATAACAGATGCCAGTACTACCACTCCCTCAGGTGCCGATTTGACTAATTTTACTTTTCTACGGGGTGGCACAGATATTACTGCCAGTGCCCAGATTACTATGGTGTCGAACAATGGTTCTACCTACATTACTACTCCGTTAACCTTGGAAGACACGAACTATTTGGAGAACAATACTTCGTATTTGGTACAAGTAACCTTTGCCAACACTCCGGCAACGGATGCGAATGGTGAGCAATCGATCGGAGCTGGGCAAACAGTGGAATATACTTTGCGAGCACAGTGCGGAACTGGTTTCACCACAACTGATGCTATTTCCACTGCCTTATTGAGCGATCAAGCTGTAGATCCAGGCATTGGGTACCCTGGTGGATATGTGTATCTAACCGATTTAGATTCCGATGTGGGAAAACAACAAATCATTGGGTTGCAGAAAGCCAATGGTACGCAGTTCAGCGGATCAACTAATTTCGTCTGGTCTGATAAGTCTGTCTTGATTCATCTACCCACCTTCGATGACGATGGTGTAATAGAAACCTCCAGTGCTGATTGGACTCAAGGATATCTGGTAAAGAATTTCCCATTGTCTGTCTACGGATATACTCTATAGGAATAAATTGATCTTAAAACAGCCCGCTTCCGTCGGAAGCGGGCTGTTTGGTATAAGAGTGTAATTTACTTCTTGTGGAAGTAATTCCAGAGATAGGCAAAGACCCAGCCCCAGATGTAACCAACGACGAAAGTTACAATCAGAAGCAGGATCGCCGCACCCCAGGCGAATGGCAGCATATTCCCATCCCACCCCATCATATGCAGAGATAAAACCCAATCCATAAGTCCTTTAGCCCAGCCTAGGCCGACTATCAATAACCAGACAAAATGGAATAACGCAAAAAACGCGCCTAGCGTCATCCCGGTACCATGAGTGTTCAGTTTCATCGAACCCCCTTAAATATAAATAATAAAACCACCTTTAGTATAAGTAGGTTGTGTTATTTTTTCAATTGGCTCTGCACCATTCGATGCAGGACTCACCACGTGTCGTATGACACTGTGGTGGCGGGAGTGACGGGGCTCGAACCCGCGACCTCTTGCGTGACAGGCAAGCGCTCTAACCGACTGAGCTACACCCCCTCCTAGATCCAGGAGGCTTATCCGCACTATTTTAATATATCTAGAATGATCGCGCCAGAGTTATCGGCGATTGCCCGAAAACGAGTTGATTTAGTCAGTGAGATAGTGATTTCAGCATTTTCATCACTAATTTGATTGACCCGCACTTCTTGAATAAGTTGAGCCGGTTCCGAAGAATCTAGAGTAGTTGGGAAAATCGCCAATGGTCGGTCTTGAGGAATATTTTCTATAGTACTGTCGCTCAGCTTAATTTTCATCTGGTAGCTCGGGGTAACCGCCGTTGCATCAGTAATTTCTTGAATCACCGTATAAGGGATGGTGATGTCTTCCGGAGAAGCGGTCGAGCGATTAAGTTCGGTATCTATAATTAGTCTGTGAAATTGGTTTTCGTCGCTGTAATTTATATTCTTTATAATATGGAATCCACCCAAATTACCTAAAACAATCTCATTATTAGCAAAGCCTTGGATGATCGGATCAAATATTTGGTTGCTGGGCTTGCCTAAAGTGCTGAAATAACCATAAAGCAACAAAAATATAATTGTCAGAGCGGCTAAACCTATTTTAGTGCTGCGGAAATTACTCATACGCGTTGTTTTTTAATAAAATCGACTAATTCGTCTACTGTGACCGGAGGTTCTTTGGTGGCTTCCTTCACTAATTTAAAGATAATATCTTGAATATCAGCTGGGGCCGGAATTTCCCGTAACTCTATATTACCACCTCCGGCTGATGAGATAATCACGGTGCCAAAATCAAAACTCGTTGCCATTACTCCATTGATTTCATGAGAAATATCTTGGATGCGGTCTAATTCAATTTCTGACACCCGCCGCTTAAACAAGCTCCTTTGGTCGATATTAACTACCCGCTTATCCGTAATAATATATTTATCACGATACCAGTTGAGATATTCGTAAACGATATAGCTCGCCCAGAAGACTATCCAGGCCAGATAAAGAAAAGTTAAAATTTCTGAATTAAAAATATAGAAACCAATCCGGCCAAAAGTCGGTAAAAAACCGGCCAGGACGATAAAAGCCGCTCCCTTAAAAAAAGGCCAAGCTAACACAAACCAATGTTTGCGTAAGATGAGTACTGGTTTCTCGTCAGGTTTTTGTGTGGGAAAATCTTTTCTCAAAGCGGGCTATTCTATCCTTGATATAATATAATTATGGCTAAAAGGAAATATCGCTTTATTTGGATGGTTCTACTAATCTTACTAGGGCTGAGTTTGCTGCTGCCATGGATGATCTGATAGTCTGAACAAGACAATTATAACATTCTGATAGATAATTGGATTAGATTAGAGTAAGCTGTTTTTTGATTTTATGTCCCTGTAGTTTAATGGATAGAATAGAGCTTTCCTAAAGCTTTGGTCGAGGTTCGATTCCTCGCGGGGACACCAGTCTTCGCTCCCCTTGGGAGCTACGCCTGGCTCTGCTAATATCACCAATTAAAGTTGGAGGATAAAAATCAACAATCATTAATCATTTTACATTTGTCATTTTTCATTGTATCGGGGTGTAGCGCAGTGGTAGCGCGCATCGTTCGGGTCGATGAGGCCGGAGGTTCGAATCCTCTCACCCCGACCACAAAACTTTTATTCATCAGAGATGGATGGAAGTTTTGTGATTGTGTTTATGAGATTCGAACCATGGGAAAGGGGTCGGGAAAACGGGAGTTTTCCCGCAGTGGAGGCAACCTGCTAATATGTTATTAGCAGGTGTCGGAACCGCAAGGGTCCGAGGAGGCATGAGGTAGCCCGAATGCCGACAGGTTCCATATCCTCTCACCCCGACCAAGCCATATGAATCAATCAGAAGAATATCAAAAAGAAGTTTTAGTATTAGCTAAAAAAGCCTTCCGGAAAAAAGAAATTCCGGTAGGTGCTATTGTGATAGATAAATCCGGACAAATTATCGGTAGGGGATATAATTTAGCCCACGCCAAAAAAGATGTTACCGAGCATGCCGAAATTAGAGCCCTCCGGCAGGCCTTCAAAAAGACGGGTGATTGGCGATTGGACGATTGCCAGTTAATAGTTAATCTAGAACCATGCTTGATGTGTCTGGGCGCTATAGCTAATGCGCGTATCAAAGAAGTAAGTTATTTTTTAGCTGATCCCCAATTCGGCTCGGTCGAAAGTCGCTTAACTAAAAAACAACTGACTAAACTATTTCCGAAACTGATCATAAAAAAGATAAACGACGCTGGAGAGACTAAGCAATTATTACAAGATTTCTTTAAAGAATTACGTATTAAAATATATATTTAAATATATATTTTAATATTTAGTGATATGGGGAAAGCTAAAAAGCTGATGTGATAGTTTTTACTGATTTGCGTAGAAAATAGCTCTGGCATTGACTTTTTCATTAGAAACCCGTACAATAAGCTGTTCTAATAGCACCTTATCTTATTGTGAGGGAGGTGATGGCCGATGCAGGCCACTCCAATATTCTGGTATATTGTTGTGTATGCGTTTGGGTCAGGCCCGGTTGCTTCTAATGTTATTCTAGCCAATCTGGCAGCTGGTTGTTATAATTTTATAACAAACAAGGGCGACAGCGCACTTATCTTCACACAAAAGGAGATACCAGAGATCCCAGGGATCGATCCATCCCGAATCCGCTATATTTCATTGAAGCCGAAGGCCCAACCGACATTAAAAATTGCGCACTGGATGATGAATGAAGTAATCCCATCAGCGCGCTTTCATGCCCATCCGGCTACCAAAATCATGGTGGTAGCAGCCACGCCGCATTTAGGGAGAGCAAAAGGAGACACTGAATATGCGGTGTGGGAATCTGGATTGGATATCGATGTGAGGGTTTGGGAAGACATTGCGCAGATACCACCTCAGAAGTGGTACTGTAATGAGTCGAAACAGCCGCATACGCGTTCAGCATGGGCCTGGTGGCTTAGGGAGATACCCATCCTCATTATCCGAGCCATATCAATGCGATGGTACGCCTACAAAACGGGATGATTTCTGGCTGCTCATCAAATCTTTTCGAAAAGATCTGTTTCCAAACAGGTCTTTTTTCATATCAGATTGCCAGTATAATAAGTTTGTGGAAGCGTGGCCGAGCGGTTGAAGGCGGCGCTCTCGAAAAGCGTTATACCGGTTTCCGGTATCAGAGGTTCGAATCCTCTCGCTTCCGCCAAAATGACGTTCTCGCAGTTATGTTTGACCGAGCGCAAAAACTAAAGTACACCTATGCTGTTTAATTCCATTGATTTTGCCATATTCTTACCAATAGTTTTTGTTCTCTATTGGTTTGTTACTAATAAAAATCTCCGGCTTCAGAATATCTTAATCGTCAGCGCTAGTTTTCTGTTTTATGGCTGGTGGGATTGGCGTTTTCTGCTACTACTGATCGGCAGTATTATTGTTGATTATTTGGTTGGCTTAGGTTTAGCCAATCAGGAAAATTCCGCCAAACGCAAATTATTTTTATGGATAAGTATCATCGCCCAAATTGGTCTTCTGGGATTTTTCAAATATTATAACTTTTTCCTGGCTAGCTTCATCGACGCCTTCACTTTCTTCGGCGCAGACATCTCGGCCAATTCCCTAAACATAATTCTTCCGGTCGGAATCAGTTTTTATACCTTTCAGACGCTGAGTTACACGATCGATGTTTATAGGAGAAAATTTGCACCTACCCGGGACTTTATTGCCTTTGCTGCATTTGTTAGTTTCTTCCCTCAGTTGGTGGCCGGGCCGATTGAGCGAGCTGCTAATTTATTACCCCAGTTTTATCGCAGCAGAACCTTCGATTATGCCAAGGCGACCGATGGTCTAAGGCAGATGTTATGGGGATTGTTCAAAAAAATTGTCATCGCCGATAACTGTGCTGTCTATGCCGATATGATCTTCAATAATTCTGCCAATTATTCAGGTAGCACTTTGGTCTTGGGAGCGCTGTTTTTCACCTTCCAAATTTATGGTGATTTTTCCGGGTATTCCGATATAGCTATCGGTACAGCCAGACTATTCGGATTTGATTTGATGAGAAATTTTGCATTTCCTTATTTCTCGAGAGATATTGCCGAATTCTGGCGGCGTTGGCACATCTCACTCTCGACTTGGTTCAGAGATTATGTCTATATCCCACTGGGCGGGAGCAGAGGCAGTACCTGGACAAAAGTGCGTAATATCCTGATTGTTTTTTTGGTCAGCGGGTTGTGGCACGGGGCCAACTGGACCTTTGTGGTTTGGGGAGCGTTGCATGCCACCTATTTTTTACCCTTGTTATTGTTGGGTAAAAACAGAGACCATCTCGATACAGTCGCCCCAGGGAAACTGCTGCCTTCATTAAAGGAGGTTTGGGCCGTAAGCGCTACCTTTTGGTTAACTGTGTTTGCCTGGATATTTTTCCGTGCCCAAAATATGCACCATGCTCTGAGTTTTATCTCTCAGATATTTTCCAAATCACTCCTGACTGTTCCAGATTTCCCTATGAGACTCAAGGCCCTCGTTGTCTTAGTGTTGGTGGTGGGGTTTCTGATAGTGGAATGGGTAGGGAGAGGGCAGCAGCATGCCCTGGCTAATTTAGGAGGGAGTTTATCGCGACCGCTCCGGTGGAGCGTCTATTTGTTTATTATTCTGATCATTATTATGTATATGGCAGCGCTGGGAAGCCCCTTTATTTATTTTCAATTTTAAATAAAACCGTGAAAAAATTTCTCAAAGATTTAGCGTTATTTATCGGCCTCACTCTGCTGATTTATCCAGTTTTAGTGATAGTTTGGGGTGAGCTAATTCCGGGACGCTTAATTTTCAATTTAAATTATCCTCGCGGGGGCTATGGGCATACTTATTCTCGGATTCACGAAATTGATCAGTATCCCAATGTTGACGTGCTGTTTGTCGGATCATCGCATGTTTATCGGGGGTTTGATACCCGCATATTTGCTGCCCACCGGATCACTTCATTTAACCTGGGTTCCAGCTTGCAAACACCCATCCAAACTAAACTATTACTGGAAAGATATTTGGACATTTTTAACCCCAAACTGATTATTTATGAGGTGTGTCATGACAGTTTTTCTTCCGATGGGGTGGAGTCGTCTTTAGATATAATTGCGAATGATCGGATAGGTTGGGACACTTGGCAGATGGTGGGGGACACGTTGAACATAAAAACCATTAATGCGCTTATTTTTGGATTGTATAAACAACAATTTAGCTCTAATGCGAATTTTATAGAACCAGCCACAAAGAACGGAGACACTTACATCTCTGGCGGTTATGTCGAGAAAACATCAGCCTACTATCAGCCACAAAAACATACCCTCAGCTCGTGGGTATTAAATAGTAAACAAACTAAAACCTTCCGCCAAACTGTTAATATGATAAACGAGCGCGAGATAAAGTTGTTAGTAGTCCAAGCTCCCGTGACCAAGATTTTATTTGATTCGTATGCGAATAATAACGAGATTGATGCCTGGTTTAAGGAGTTGGCGCCATATGTCAATTTCAATAATTATTCTCAACTACAGCTATCTGATACCCAACACTTTTATGATGATCAGCATTTAAACCAGATTGGAGTAGAATTATTTAATAATCAACTGATAGATTATTTATTCAGCCATGCGTTGGTAAATCAAGAGCTTCGATATAGTTTCGTGGATATGTTTTAATAAAGGTATGAACCATTCAACATCACAGGGACCAGTTTGTCAGAGTTGCGGCATGCCGCTTCGTAGATCGGCAGATTTTGGCACTAACGAAGACGGCAGCAAAAATGAGGATTATTGCCGTTATTGTTGGCAAACAGGCGCTTTTACCGAACCGAAGATCACCATGGATCAGATGGTAGATAAAGTTGCCCAGATGATGATGGAAATGCAAGGAATTTCCGAAGATCATGCCATTGAAATGTGTGTGCATTTTATCCCAAAACTCTCCCGCTGGCGGAAATAAAAAAATACCCCAGGCTAAATACTGGGGCATTTTGTTTGTAAGAGAGGAAAATCAGAATCAGGCGGCTGCGGTATTCTTCCCCTGTTTCTTCGGCGGCGGGAAGAGTTTTTCGCGGTCAATTTTAAGCGCTCGCGCGAGCTTCTCTTTAGTCAGTTCCATCGGTTCAGATAGCTGATTCTCCGCGAACGAGATGGTCACCTGGCTCACGCCGCTAACCTTCGCCAGTTCCTTCTGAGTCATCAATCTTTTGACTCTGTAATCTCTCAGATAGTTCAATGTGCTCTCTTCCTTTGGCTGTCCAGTGTCGGTGGCGGACAGCATGGATTTAGTATACGAAAAATCAGCTCTCAGTCAAGTATTTTGCTATAATGAACCTAGTATATACTAGATAGAGATATTTTCATGAAAATAGGGATTTTTGATTCCGGCTTAGGAGGCTTGTTGCTCACGCGCAGCCTGGTTGAAGCGTTACCGCAATACGATTACGTTTATTTAGGCGATACTGCTCGAGTGCCTTATGGTAATCGTTCTCAGGCCGCTGTCTATGAATTTACCAAGCAAGCCGTTGAGTATTTATTTAACCAGGATTGCCAACTAATTATTTTAGCTTGCAATACTGCCTCAGCCGAGGCCTTGCGTAGAATCCAGCAAGAATATCTATCAAAACATTATCCAGAGCGGCGGGTATTGGGAGTGATTATCCCAACTGCCGAAGCGACTGTAGCCGAACATCCCCAAAAAATAGGCGTATTAGCGACTACCAGCACGGTTAATTCAGGTACATATCTTAGAGAACTGCATAAATTGGATTCGCATCTTCAGATTGTTCAACAAACCGCCCCCTTGCTGGTGCCTTTGATTGAAAATGATGGTTTACAATGGATCGAGCCTATCTTAGAGAGCTACTTAAAGCCGCTGCGAGAAGCGCATATAAATACTCTGATTTTAGGCTGCACTCATTATCCTTTCATTAAGGATTTAATCAGACAAAAACTGCCGACCGAGGTGAAAGTGTTATCGCAAGATGAAATTATTCCAGATAAACTGCGTGATTACCTGGAGCGTCATCCCGAAATTGATCAGTTGCTGGCCAAAGGCGGGGAGAGGAAATATCTAGTCACCGATTTAACCGAAAACATCCAAACTCTCGCCAAGGATTTATTTGGGTCAGAAATTATATTGGAACTAGTCAGTTTAGAATAAATCAGAATCGGTAGCCCATGCTATACCAAGGCTTCCGTCTTCGCATCAGCTGCGCCGGAATATGACGCAGGGCAGTCTTCGCTTTTATTTAATATATGGCGAAGCCAGGCGTAGCTTCCGTAAGGAAGCGAAGACTGGAGCGGGATACCAGAATCGGACTGGCGCCTCAACCTTGGGAAGGTCGCATTCTACCACTAAACTAATCCCGCACTATTTTCTGTCAGTTGCTCTAAATGCTAACTACTAAATGCTAGATGCTATCTCATTATACCAATTGCCCCAACTACTAGGTTGGAGAAATTAGTTTAATTGGTTATATTGGATAGAGTTACGTTGTAGCTCTTTTCCTTTTTGTCGCTGGTTTGGATAGTGTTTTCCGGCATTTGGCGCAGACCAGTGCAGATGTCCGACGGCCACCTGCGGTAGTCGTCATCTTAGCCAAATTAGGCTGCCAAGTATGCGGAGTATGCCGCTTGGAGTGGCTCACATTGTGTCCGGTTTGCCGACCCTTGCCGCAGATAGTACAGATTCTACTCATAGTCTTTTCTTTAACTTTCCCCAGCTTATCAACTTATTCGATAATTCGCAACTATAATTTTATGCTGCTAGGCTCACTTTCTTTCACTACCATCGTGTTTGCTATCGTTGCCCTGATCATTGCTATCACGGTCCACGAATTTTCCCATGCCCTGATTGCTACTTGGATGGGTGATTCCACGGCTAAATTATCCGGCAGATTAACTCTTAATCCGTTAGCTCATCTCGATCCGGTTGGTTCAGTGGTGTTATTGATCGCTGGATTTGGCTGGGGCAAGCCGGTGCCTTATAATCCGCATTTTGTCCGGCGGGGAGTCTGGGGCGAAGCTCTGATAGCTTTAGCCGGGCCGGTTAGTAATATTATAGTAGCCGCATTGTTTGCTTTGCCGGCCAGAATTTATTTTATGCAAACTGGGCAATTAGCCGATGGTAATATTTTTAAATTCTTGGCCACGGTAGTGGTGCTCAATGTCGCTTTAGCCGCTTTTAATTTGTTTCCCATTCCGCCTTTGGATGGATCTAAAGTTTTGTATTTAATTTTAGATCGGCTGACCTTCGGTAATGTAGATTGGTGGCCGAATTTTGAGCGCATGGGACCGATGATTTTATTGACTTTATTGTTCGCCGAGCGGCTATTCAGTATCAACATTATTTTTAGGCTCCTAGACCCTATTATATTTTTGATCAACTGGATTACTGGCGCTAGTGGCCCAATTTTTTAGATGAGTTTTGCAGACGTAGTGTTGACGCTATTTGTTTTGGCAATGGTAAAATAAAAGTACTCCATTGTATTCGCTAGCAATTTTGACCCAACAAAATTTCTGATACGGGATCCCTATATCGCCACGGTCCTATTAGCAAGTTGTGTCTCAAAAAATACGACTTCCTAATCGGGCTGTGGTTGCGGGAACCCACCTAGTTTACTAGGATCAGAATTTGTCTGGCGAATCTATGGAGCTTTTAATATTCCCCTCCTGCCGGAGGAGGGGTTAGGGGAGGTGGGAGTATATATTCCCCGAGCGGAGTCGAGGGGCTACCTTTGATTTTGTAAAATCATTAAAACATTTTCTTGTTACCTTTCCAGAAAGGTAACACCAAAGCTTCAGGCAGTCGTCGAGGCTATGAAATGGCAAAAATCTCTGGGTGTTCTCGCTAAACTCGCCCTGCTGGGCTCACACATAGCTTCACCCACAGAGATTTTACTCATTTCATTACCGCCTCTCCTCCAATGCCCGTTTTAGAACTGCAAAACCAGTGGCTCAATAATCCGTCGGATGGCGGATTGGGGCGCTGGAGCCGGAGGAGGGATTCGAACCCTCGACTTGCTGTTTACGAAACAGCTACTCTACCACTGAGTTACTCCGGCATATTCATACACCTAAGATAAATATACTATACCAATAAAAAAGAGCGCTACCTTACTCAAGGTAGCGCTATAATTGCAAACCTAACAATTACATTGCTCTTACAGTTTTTACAGGCAGATTGTTCCCCTTCGATGTGCGGATATTAGCCAATTTGGCTATTTCCTTGAGATCTGCGTCCCAGTCGATGGGTCTGTTCAAGGTCGTACTGACTAAGTCAGCGGCCTGTTTAATGCACTGAAACAACTTGAACAGATCTACATTAGCGCCCTTCCAAATGTTTGCGACGTCTTGGTTACCAATCGCCAATGTGGTTTTGGTGTTATTGCGTGAGCATGCCTCTGGCCAAAGCAATTCCACAAGACAATCACCATCTACTAAAGGAAATTCTTCCTCCCGCCACTCTATGAATGGGTCTGTGGTGGGGGGATGAATGTGCACTTTTGCGTATCCACCCGTATTGACGCTGAATAACGCATCCCGGCTGAATAACCTATCAATCACATTGTCCTTGGGTATCGATTGATAATTTAAGAAGTTATTCGTCGGAGGCAATATAGCAACGTTTATGAATTCGAGAACGGGACCATACCAATCCCTAAAAATGTTTCCCCCGACGCGCGTATCACGGAAATGAATCGTTACTATTAATTCTCCCTCTCTCTCGGATACTTTTTCTTGCAGGCCGATAAGAACTTGGCGATGTTTGTTGTACTCGTCCTGGTCAGGAATAGGATGAGCATATCGATCCAAAAACTTATCAATAGCTTTAACCCCATGATAAACCTTCGTTTTATTGCTAGGCATTTAAGCCTCCTTTACCTGTTCACAGGTAGGTACTTTCTAATGTTAATATGCGAGAACATCTTATAGTATCAAAAATAACCCCGCTGGCATAGACGAATACCCAAATTACAAACCGAAGCACGCAGTGCTGTTTGTAATTTGGAGAGGAGCAGTGACAAAGCGTTTATGACTTTTGCAAAACTAGCAAAAGGATAAAGTGGAGTCCACTGCGACGATGGTCGGGGTGCCGAGATTCGAACTCGGGACCTCACGCCCCCTAGACGTGCGCCATAAACCACTAGGCTACACCCCGTATTTTCAATATATCTCTCAGAAGTCTATGGCCAGAACCTTGTTTGAAGTATGTCTCTCTTTGCTTGGCCTGGGCTCGGGTATCATAATCTTCTTGATAAATTATCTTCCATGGACCGCCTATTTTCTTAGTATAACTAGATATTCCCTTGTTGTGAGCGTCCAGGCGATTACTTAGATTAGCTGTCTGGCCAATATATATCTTACCCTGGCTATTGGCAATGACATAGACATAATACATATCTATTAGTTAGCCATAAATTCTGCTGTACAGCAGAACTACACCCCGTTTATCAATCCTATTTAATCATATCAGGTGTTATTATATAAACATGCAAAAATACATTCTTTATACAGATGGGGGGGCCAGAGGCAACCCGGGGCCGGCGGCGGCCGGGGTGGTGATTTATGATGCACACCTAAAAGAAGTTGATAAATTCGCCCATTATTTGGGAGTAGCCACGAATAATCAAGCGGAATATCAAGCGCTGATTTTAGGGCTGGGCCGGATTCAAAAACTGGTGGGCGATGCCCATAAAATTGCCGAAACTGCGGTGGAAGTATTTATGGACAGCGAATTGATCGTGAAACAACTCTCCGGCGAATACCGCGTGAAAAACAAAGACCTAAAACCGTTAGTGGCCAAAGTCGAAGAATTGGTAGCTAAATTCGCGGCAGTCAAATTCCAACACATTTTCCGCGACAAAAACACTCTCGCCGATAAGTTATTGAATATCGAACTGGATAAACATACTGTCTAAATAAAAAACGGGCAGGAGTCCCGTTTTGAGTGAGAGAGGGAAGGAGAAGAGGAGTGAAGACTAGGAGGTTTTCGGATTGGTTGAAGGAAGGTAGGAAGGAGTTCCCATCTCTCACCCGAAAAGGGAGAGTCCTGCCGTTTGAAGGTTCATAAGCTTTCGCTCATCCCTATTATAGCAAATCAATTGTTTTACAATCCCCATTGCAAAAATAAGGCGGCCGCCCAGTTTGATAGTAAGAAAAATGCAGACTCAGTAGGTTTAGTTGAGTATAAGAGGAATAATAAATTAACTAATCAGGATGAGGCTACGCAAAAACGCTATAGCGTTTTTGCGTAGCCAAGGGGAGAGTGATGGAAAAATGGGGGACGAAAAAACCCCGATTTCATATCAGGGTTTAAAACCAATTGCAAAGTACGAGTTTGACGGTGACAAAAGGAATGTCTCTCCTGTCCTTATGCGATATTGGTGCTATCCTGTCCGGTGACGCCCCCTCCTCCATCAACTATATATAGGATAATTCCACCAGCAATATTGCTGTTATAGTTGAAGGAAGTGGTAAGTTGGATACTCCCATCAACCCAGGACTTAGGGTCAACAACACTATTAGGGATGATAATGAAATATGCGCCGCTTCCATCCGTCATAGTAGAATTGTCGTCGATAAAAATCTGGACACCGGGTACCCCTGCACCATCAATCTGGACATGGCCAGAAATGATTATGCCGGAATCATGGAAATTAAGAACAGTATTATCATACCGATCTTTTGCTGTGACATCTAGATAGATCGATGATCCTTCGCTGATTTGGGATTCAGCGTCAACGTCGAAGAAATTTAACGTTCCGTAGGGGATTACTTGTATAGACGGGCTGATACTTCGGGATCGTGGTGCTGTGTACCGATCAGAGTACCCATCGACTCGTATAATGAAAGCCGAGGTTTCCGTTCCTGAAGGTATTTGCCAGTTAATACTGGCAATCTTTCTGGTTTCGCCAATTGGCGACCAGGTTTCTCCGTCATTGGTCGAATAGTCGATAGTATAACGATCGACTATTGTGACAAAATCCCAGGAAATAATAATAGGCTCTCTTGAGATGAGTTGCCCATCTCCGTCGTCGGTAATTACAACCGTTGCTCCAGTATTGACAGGAGGAGTGACGGGTTCGTTACCACATGATACTAATCCAATGATTGCCAGGCAGAGCCCGGCGGTGATAAGAAGAAAGTATCTATGCATCGAATTGCCTCCGTGGGCATAGCCAGGCAGATGTCCTGGCTGCGTTTTTTTTGATAGCCGTGTTCTCCGGAGAATTCCTTGAGCGCGGCGGTCTGCTCGTTAGTTGTCATGCTGAATTTATTTCAGCATCTCCAGGGAGAGATCCTGAATCCGAACTTGGCCTTATGGACAGTCGGTCCAGGATGACGAATAGGGAACAGAATGCCGGGCTCAAAGGATGTATGTCAAAGGACTGAATTTCTGACTAAATATTATATCAAAAATGGGCAGAAGTCAAGAGTTTTTGGCTCTGGGAGAGGATAATTTATATACAATAACCCCTCCTTTCCTCCCCTTATATTAAGGGGAGGTTGGGTGGGATGGTTTTATGTTGACAAGGAGAGTGATTTGTAGTATAATAATATAATTACTTTATAGAGTTCCTTGCGGAAACAAACATCAAAATGGCTCCAAAAAGCAAAAAGAATAACCTCTTGTCGGTAACCCCTCGACTACACTCGGGGAATAAAAAATTATACGATCCTGGACAAGCCAGGATGACGGGCAGAGTAAGTAGGGTGCTGTCGTGGGTGGTGATGGCAGTGTTGATTATTCAGGTGGTGTTTCCGGGAGGATTGTTTGATTTTGCTGTCCAAAGAACTTATGCTGCTACAACCTTAGGCATATCGGCGCCCATTGCTTCTACAGAGTGGGTTATTGGGGAAAATAATACCATATTATGGACAACTGTCGGGGATGTTCCAAGTTATTTCAAATTGTATTATTCAACCGACAGTGGAGGCAATTGGGCTTCAATAGATGATTATGAGGCCTATACAGGTAGTCCTCAGTTCTATCTTTGGACAACGCCGGTAGTGGCTAACGCAGGATCACAAACACATCAGGTTAAGGTTGAGGCGTACGATGCCGGGGATGTTTTATTGGCGACTAAAAGTACTGTCTCTTACATAATTGATTATGGGCCACTAGATAGTTTTGTTGTAGATGTTGAACCTCAAATAAGCGAGGGATTGTCGGTTTATTTAGATGCTACAGCCAAAGACCAATATGATAATACTATTTTGAATTTCTCTGATTCAGGTATGGTTACTCAGGGCTACGTGAGGATTGATGGTATGGGAGTGCCTAATGTCATGGTTACTGTAAACGGTGATTCAAACTTAACAAACGGAGATGGCCTTTTTAGTATTGTTCAGCCTCAACCTTCTGGATGGTCTTGGGCTAATGGACATGCTCAAATTGTTACTTATTTCACTTATGATGAAGGTAATATTGGAGATGGAGGTGGAACAATTAGTTATGATTTAAACGCCAAAGGGAATGATACCACTAATGTAGTAGCTAATCTAGTTCTTATGGATGCGCCGACATCGGCTTCCAGTTTTGTAATCGGCTCGCCTGGGAACAGCATCACTTTTCGGGCAGGAGGAGAAACAAGTATTGACCATTTGGATTTGGCGTATTCGCCAAACAATGGAGGTAATTATTACACGATTGAAAATGGAGTGGCGGATGGAGCGATGCCACAGACTTACAGTTGGATTGTTAACAACGATACTCCGGGCGCGCAATGGAAAGTCCGCGTGCAATCCTACGATGCTACGGATACCCTGATTGCGACCGGGACCTCGGATGCCTTTACGGTGGCCTACGGTGCTGTGGCCAGTTTTACTGTAGCTGCTCCAGAAACAGCTAACATCAACCAATATTTTAGTTTGACGGTAACTGCTAAAGATACATATGGAAATACCATTACTACATTTAGTGAAGCCACAGCGATCGGGTCTTTGCCCAGCAATATCACGCCAACCACTATCGGCAACGGTACCACTACTGGCACTTGGTCGAATGGAGTAGTCACATATAACGGTTATCAAATCAGCGGGACAGGAGTACAAACCATTACCGCGACTTATGGCAGTGCGACCGGATCTGATACTATGAACATCATCGGTGGGGGATCTACTACCGTGATTGGTTGTACGGAATCAATGGATAAAAAAGCCCCGGCTTCGGCGGTAGTAGGGATTTTAGATGCCAATAACATTATCCAACCCATGCCGGCCACTACTTACAAAACTCCCATGACAGTAGTGGCGGAAGCAATCGATCCCGACCAAGGTTTGGTGGCTGATGGTTGTCCTTTAGGTACGGGTGTAGCTGCAATTGATTTGCAACTTAAAAAAGGCGCCGGTGAGTATATTGCCCAAAGCGGGGGAATGTATATGGTCCCACCTGCCAATGCCAAACCCGGTTATGATTATTACAAATGGATTATAGATATTCCGGCAAAGGAATTTACGACTTATTATTTCTATTCGTTAGCCACTGATTATGATGGCAACGCCGAAACCGCCCCGAGCATGCCAGGTTATGATACGTTGACGCTAGTGGATATGCGCCGGCCATATGTGATTAGTACCAATCCGCTTAATAGCCAAACCGGCGTGGCGAATAATATGCCCATCCAAGTGGTATTTAATATGCCCATGAATACTGCTTCGGTCTGGAGTGCCTTTAGTATTACTAAGCAAGGCGCTGTAGTGCCGGTGGATTTGCGTTGGTCAGCTGTGTGGTCTAATAACAACCAAGTAGCAAGTTTCCGTCATGCCACCGTATTCGATTACAGTGGAGTTTACACAGTAAAAATCGATCCGGATATTGCTACCAATGCGAGCGGAGCGCCTTTGGATATTACCAACCCTGATGCAGCTCCCATGCCATTCTCGTTTACGGTAGCGGCGGGTCCACAAACCAACCGACCTTATTTAGCCACTTCAACTAAAGTAGTTAATTTAGCGATTGCACCGGTCGGAAGTTTACTTACTTACACTATCGTTTTGCGTAATACCGGCACGGCCACGGCCAATGTAGTGTTTACTGATCCTATTCCTGTCAATACAACTTACGATAATATGGTGACCAATGCAGTTTATGACGCGGTGGCTAAGACTATCCGTTGGAGCGGTACTATCGCCCGGGGTCGAACTTGGACCATTACCTTCCGGGTCAAGATTAATACGGGAGTGGCTAATGGTACTGTTATCGAGAATAAAGCTACCTTCAGTGATGGAGCTGGCAATACCTTTGACCGGTATGCCAACACCACCGTTAACACCGTGCCAACTTCCAAGGTCATTGGCAATTTAGTGGACGGAACTCTAATCACCCCGATGCAGGGCTATACTTACGCCTCGCCGTTAACGGTGGTGGCGCAAGCTCCCAATGCCTCTTCCTTGCTCACGGTAAATTTGTATTACCGAACCAGCGCCACGGGCGATACTGTGTATAAGAATTTCGGGCCAGGTACAAAATATCAAGATTTGCCGGATGGCTCCGCTTATTACAAATGGGATTTCCCATTTGCTGAGGGAATCAGTTTGACCTATTATTTTTACACCCGAGCTACCGATAGTTATGGCAATATCGAAAATGCTCCCAGCAGCTATGATGCCTATACTCGGGTGAATACGATTCGTCCGTATATTACTTTGACCACACCTGTGCATAATGCGGTTAATGTGCCAATCAGCGGTACTTCTTCTTATGTCCGGTTGACTTTTAGTGCAGCCATGGATCGGGCTTCGGTGATTAGTGCTTTCAATTTCAGTCGGGTGGATGGCAAGCCGGTGCCTGATTTCCAGTGGGTAGCCACTTGGAATACTAGCAGTACCCAGATAATTTTGCGTCATGCGAGCGTCCCATTCGAATATAAAACTCAATACCAAGTATCGGTTGATCCGGCTATTGCCAAAGATGCTAAGGGAAAGTACTTAAATAACGCTGACAGCCGGTCCAAGCCCAATCCCTTTACTTTCACTACGGCTATTAAACAAGCTCCGGATCTGACTGCCTCGGTTAAATTAGTAGACAGTCCGACAGTTCAACCCGGAGCCTTGCTCTTGTTCACTATTAAAGTGGATAACAGTCTAGGCACCGTATCAGCTCGGGTTACTTTGACGGACCCGCTGCCGGCCAACACTACTTATGCCAATTATCGGTTTGGAGGACTCAATTACAATGCCACGACTAAAATATTTTCTTGGAGCGGGACTGTTCTGGCCGGGGCTTCGCAAACTATGGGATTCCAGGTGAGAGTGAATACCCCCTTGGATAATAATTTGAATATCACCAATACTGTCACCCTTAAAGACCAGACTAATCCGGCCATTGCCAAACAAGCTATTAGTATTGTCGGATCGACGCCCAATTGGGCTACCTCGTATCTCAAGGTTGATTTACCACCCGAGCGGACTGACGGCAAAGTCAAACCAGGTGACACCATAACCTACACTACTTATATTGCCAATACGGGTGATATGAATGTTAGTAATCTAGCTGTTGTCACTGATGTGCCAAATCATACTAAATATGTTGATGGTTCTGCCACCGGCGGTTTGGTTTATGATTCGGCCACAGATACTTTGCAGTGGACAGGAGTTCTTAATGTTAATCAAAATAAAACTTTTACTTATCAAATCAAACTGAACAATAATCCCGATGAATTTAAAGCACCCAACAATAAAGTCTTTACCCAGATTGATTTAGCAGATGGAGTGGACGGGTATGTTATGGAGAATACCACCATGGTGGATGTCCCAGAAGACACGACCATTAAACCACCTCGGCCTAACCCGGCGCCGTATATTACCGATCAAATCCAGCCGGCGATGAATGCTACTAGTGTTAAATTGCTGAGTTCGGTTGTGGTGCCTTTCTCTGAAACCATGAATACTGATTTTCTGCAATACGAAGTGATGTTGGGGGATTTACAAGTCGATGTCAGTAAATGGGAAGCCACATGGTCGGAAACAGGGGAACAAGTAACCCTAACGCCGCCAGCTCCCCTAGATTCTGGCGAAATCTATACCATTCATATCTTAGAAGCGCTTGACCTGCAAGGATCTGGGCTGATCACCGATGGACCCGTGCCAGATAACACCTGGAAATTTACCACTGTCCGGCCGATGTTGACCTTCTCTCAACCCGAGGGGCCGGTATCGTTCTTAGCCGGTCAGGTGAGTCAAGAAATTATTCTAAAAGTGGTAGATTGGATTAACTTTAATGCTCTGGGTGAATCTCCGGCGTATCTGCCCTACACTGTCGAAGGTATGCAAGACCTGGTGTTAAATCTAGAAACCACTAGCACAACTGGACGGATGGGTGCTACACCCACAGGCCCGTTCTATACCAAGACCTGGGGACCTTGGTCGGGCAAACCGGCTGATCCGAATGCTTATCTAAAAATTCCTGTGGGCGGAGATGCAGCTTCTTTCTACTACACCGACGTTGAGATCGGCTTTAATTCTTTAATGGCGGCCGACAGTAACACCCAAGGCTATGTCGTGATCGATCCCGAACGCAAACCGGTGATTACTTCTACCACTAGCAGCGATATTGATCAGATCTATTTTGGCAGCGATCCGCAGCGGATTCCGGTCAGTTCGTTTAGTAATCCGATTATCTTTGGCATCACTAATCGAGATAAACAAGTGGAATTAGAGGAGGGCAGAAGCTTCCTGTTGCACAGTACTTCCACTACCGGCCGGTTCTATACCAGCGATAAAAATCTGATCACCGAGGAATATGTAGCCAATACCAACCAGGGTCGGCAAGTTTTCTATCGCCACTACATTCGCACTACCACAATGACAGAAACAATTTACTATAAAGATTCTACCCCGGGATCGTATAGCCTGACTATCGCCGATGGTAATAGCGAACTGGGGGTTGCCGGAGTGGTGATCCAGGCTGGTATTGCCCAAAGTACAGGCCAGAGCATGATTGTTCTACCTTTAGATATCACCGATTGCGAGGAAGGTGATTGCGAATTAGACGAACTGATCCCAGTAGACGATGATTCTGGTAGAGTATTGGATAAAATTGTCATTACTCCTCAGGATGTTACGCTAGTTCCGGGAGCAGCTAAGATCTTTAGCGCAACTGGTTACGACCAAGACGGCCAAGAGATAAATGAACTAGTCTTTAGTTGGTATGTTATTGCCGGCGGGGGAACTATTCTGAAAGCCGGATCAATAGATAATAACCACAACAGCAGATTTATCGCCGGTAAAATTCCGGGAGTTTATTATGACACTGTCATGGTGGCAGCCTATTACAACGGCAATATTTTGGCTGACAACGCTACTGTCCGGGTGGCCCGGGTCATCAATTACGGAGCGCCCGGCACCTTGCCTTCCACGGGTCCGAACGGCATCCAACTATTATTTATGATCTTGACGCTGATTTCAGCCGTGGCTTTAGCGGCGGTAGAGCATTACGAAAAAACCTATCTGACTAAGAAGCAGCAACCGGCTAGATAAAAAACAGCCCTGATGACAAATGTTTCTTTATAGCCGATGCTCCGGCAAGAAAACCATCAGGGCAAATTCGGGAAGGGGGACAGGCAGGATCTGGCAATCCTACCACCCTCCGGGGTTTAATAACTAAAAATAAAGTAGGTGATCAAGTGCACAAGGTGCTAATTCACTAATTCATTGCCAGTATAACAATAATGCCATTCCAGTCAATGTTATGATAATGCTGTGAAACTTATCGCTACCAACAAATACGCCAAAAGCAGTTACGATATCCTGGACAAATTCGAGGCGGGCTTGGTATTAACTGGGCCGGAAATTAAATCCATCCGGAATGGGCAAGCGAGCTTGAAGGGGAGTTATGGCAGATTACGAGGGAGTGAGTTGTGGCTGACTGGAGCGCATATCGCTGCCTATCACCAAGGCGTGCCCGCAAATTACGATCCCTTACGGCCGAGAAAATTACTGCTGAAAAGATCGGAGTTAAATAAGTTAATTGGCAAGATTCAAGAACAGGGGCTGAGTTTGATCCCACTTTCTTTATATATAAAGCACAATGTGGCAAAGGTAGAGATTGCCTTAGCACGGGGCCTAAAAAAATATGACAAACGGGCCAAGATCAAAGCCAAAGAAACCGCCAGAGATATTCAGCGCAAGATCAGGCGAAAATAGTCCGTTATTACTGTTCGAGTCCGCCATCCGCCAGCTGGCGGGAGTGGAAACTGAGAACTAATAATCAGATTGTTAGTAGTTCTCGCTTTGCCTGCCTGCCGGTAGGCAGGCTCGAACGGTAAAAGGCCAGATTTGCGATATTTAGCCCCTAGAGCCAAAAACTATTGACATATCTATCAAAAATAGAGTATTATTTTTATACTGTGCATCGCACATTTACATAAATATCGGAAGGGAAATGGATGTCCCTCAGGGTGAGATCGAGTGGAAATGAAAAATCTAAGACCCTTAAGGAGGTCCCAAAATGGAATTAGTCCCAGTAATTGTGACAATGGTCGCCTTGTTGGTATTAGCTGCCTTGGCTACGGCTGTTGCCAAGGCATTCTCAAAAAACAATACCGTTGGAGGTATTGTCGGATTTGCAGTATTCCTAGCATCCATTTTATTAATGGGAATGGGAGAAATTAAAACTCCCTTAACCGATTGGACTACCAATCTGGTCGCGGTGGTTTCCCATGCTGCTGCAACAGCGCCCAGTACTGCTCCAGTAAGTGTCCGTCGGATGCCAGACCCTTCACCAACTCCATCACAACAGGATAATCCCGGGACAACAGCTGTTCCTGAAACGCCTGCTGAACCAACGACTGCGACAGATCGATCAGAAATGTTCGATCTCGGTAGTGGTGTTGTTGGTTATTTCGATGACGATACTCCGTACACGGAGTACATTGTTCAACCTGGTGATAATCTATATCGGATCGGGCAGAATTTCGGTATCGATGATATTGAAATTGCAAACAGGAATGGTCTCCATATCGGTAGATATCAGATCTATCCTGGCGATGTTCTAAAAATTCCCAAATAACTACGGAATTTTATTGAAAATTGAAAGACCCCTTGAAAAGGGGTCTTCTTATTGCTAAAAGCAAAAAAATAACTTACTATATCTCCTGCATGGGGCTGTCTAGCTTCGACAGTGAATCTTGATTTCTAGGGGTAGCATGTCGTTGATGTCTTGCAACGTTAAACCAGACAAATCACAAATGCCAAAAACGCATTTAGCATGCCTCAAATGAGGCTTGCGCCAGTATTTGCCTAATTGCGAATACCGCTTCTGATTACTCTGCTCGAGTGTTTTCAAGAGGCGTCATATTTTCGAGCTGCTGAATTAGCGGTTACGGCTAACTCTTAAGACTAATGTAACTTAATTTGCCACCGTCTTTGTTGGTTTGTGGGTGGCAAATGAAAAGACTCAAACTGACTAAGCATGTAGCGACTCTTGGAAATTATTCTCTGGACGGGGGTGCGAATCCCCCCAGCTCCACCATCCCGTACCAGATGCCCTTTCTGCTATAAAGGAGA
>Ga0172379_10000588_pt1 | contig 89117 bp, 84 predicted proteins | sample GrowelOW334metaG_FD_119756 | JGI IMG/M metagenome (GOLD analysis project Ga0172379, IMG submission 119756) | Groundwater microbial communities from an aquifer near a municipal landfill in Southern Ontario, Canada - Groundwater well OW334 metaG | ecosystem: Environmental > Aquatic > Deep...
CTTGGAGGCCTCAAAAAGCTCTATGAAATGACCGCTGAACCACCACTTGACTTAAAAGTTATTTTTGCAGACTCCTAAGCCATTATTTCGGCTTTTGTTCCTTGAAATCTTGGAAAGGGGTGAGCCATGTAATTGACCATTTGAGCTTATTTTGTTATAATTTAAAGATTTCTAAAACTCTAAAAACTCTAAAAAACAAACTTTATGGCAACTACAACTGTGAACAAAAAAAACACAAAAGCCGCTAAAGCATCCAGTTTTGGAGAGCGAACGCAGACTCGCGTTGCGGAAGAAAATCAATGGCAACAATACAACGCAACTGCCAAATTTTTGCCCGGCGAAATGAACAAAAGTTTACAGGCTCTTGCCGAAAAAACTTTCCCAACCGATGAACTTAATCGCCGTGCGTATGAAGAAGCCATCGTAAAATCATTAACAGAAACACTAAGTCCCGAAGTCGGAATTAAAGATTTCTGGGAAAAAATGGCGGATGCAGGCTGTAAAGAACTAAACATTGAAGACGGACATTTAAGCTTTTACAACAGCAAAAAAGAGCGCATCGACATTACCCCTTATACACAACCAATCGTTTTTGAAGCACATTCAAGCTATTACGATCAACGCGTCATGGAACGCGCCCAAAAGATCGTTGATGCCAAAAAACAATTGGAAGATTTACTGGAAGAAATAAACAAGAACAAAAGGTAAAAAACGCACATGTGCCAGCCAAAGCGCAGCACACAGCCCCTCCCTCACACTTATAAACAAAAATTAAACAAACAAACCTATGAAAATAAACAACAAATTCCTACAGTTAAAAAACTGCATCCCCGGAGCGGACGAAAGCTTGGTGAAGAGGGCGGTTTTTGAGGAAGGGAAAGAAACCAGCAAACAAAAAGCACCAGAAGGACCAAAGGACATTCTGGACAGCATGGCTGAACAGCTTATGAAAATACCACCAGGTGATGCCGAAGTTAATTTTGATAAAGACCCAAAAAAAATTGAGGAAACATTGCGTAATTTAGCCAAAAAAGCTTATAAAAATGCTCTTATTTTAGCAGATCCGTATTATAAAGATCTACTAGCCAACTTTGAAGAACAGGGGAAAAACAAAGGAACATCATTAACATTGAACCAATATTGGAAAGAATTAGGTGAAAAAAATGTAAGTAAAATTATATTAAAAAACGGGAGGATCAGTTTTGAAAAAAATGATAAAAGCTCACTTACCTGGGAAAGTTTTGCAATTGTACCAAAATTACCACATCCACCTACTCAAGAATCAGTAGGCGAAAAAGGAAAAAAAGTACCTGAGGTTACAACTACTAAAAGCAGAGAAAAGCCAATCGTTGTTAATAATCAAAATAGAGATGAAGTTACAAGAATTCTCAAAACTCAATTAAAAGATGGTGATAAAATTAAGGTTTTAGCACCTTCTACTGAGACCAAAAGTTATTTTCTCACCTATAAAAACGGTAAATTTGTTAAAAGAGACGGAACTGAAGTTCCACTGCTTGCTGATACAACTATTATTTACACTGCACAAACAGAAAAAACTCCTGAAAAAGGAAAAATCACAGTAGATCAAAAAAACGAGGATAATGCTGAATATCAATTGTTTAAAAATCACGAAATTGTCGGGAAATTCAAAATTAAACCGGAAATAGGTCAAACTCTTGAAAAAGCTTTACGTGACGCTATAAATCCTAATGAAAAAGTAGCTTTTAAAAATTATCCTAAAATTCAAAAACTAAGGGACCTCAATTTAAAATATGAAGATTACTTCGCCTTTTTATCAAAAGAAAAGGCTTTAAGATCAGACAACACCGTCTATCTTTTAATTCCAAAAGAAAAAGATATCCCTGGCCGTGAAGATAAACAAGAAAAAGAAGGCACTGCACGCAGACAAGGAGAGAATCAAAAAATCGCGCAAGATCGTGAAAAATATTTTTTTACCACAAACTTCCGCGAAGGAGAAACAACATTCCAGATCAATGACCCAAAAATTGTTGAAGCTTTAGACGACAAGGAGAAATGGGCTGAAGTATGGGCCAACGGCGCCATTGCCGGAATACGCGCACTAAAAGGAATTATCATGGATGAACCGATCTTTGAACATCTTAAAAAAGATCCAGACAAACTTAGAACAGCAATCAACAAGACAATTACAAAAGGATCAGATGAAAACTTCACTACAGCTGATCTTGTAAATATTTTAATGAAAGAGGCAGGAGTTAGAATGCCTTCTTATTCCGCTGAAAAAGTTCCGTTTGCCATGGATCAATTAAACGGAGAAGAAAAATTTTCAGATCAATATTCACCTTTTCATAATCCAGAATATCAGGGAGATACTTTAACTGCCCGTCATCTTGCCATGGGCTTTTTGACAAAATTAGGAGCATACGAAAATGCTAAATTATCCGATAAGTACAGAGAAAAAGGAGGCGCAGCTATGGTTGTCGATTTTGAATTTGAAAACCATCTCTATCGTGCCAAGATCAACAATGAAGGAAAAATCGTCATCTATAACTATCCAGGTGGAGGCTTATACGTAAGTCAAAATGGCTATTCCAACGAAAAGACTTTCAACGAAGCTGAATTGGTCAGTGGTGATCGTGACCCAAATAGTAATAAAAATACCATCGCAAAATGGTTTAGAGATGCGGTTACACCTTTAATAAACTACGACAATGCCAAAGCTGAATTTGACAGGTTTTATCAAGGAGCATTCGCCAAACCAGAATATGCTTCCAGGCCTGACATTTTAAATTTTTATAAAAACTTGGTTATTGGCACCACGAAACTGGGCCTTGGCTTGAAAAATATGCAACTCGACGAAAGAGCATTACAAGAAAGCCGTGCCTTAAGGAGCAGACCAGAACACATCACAGATTATAGCCCTGAAAACTTACAACTTAGACAATATATTCAAAACGTATTTCCCGATGAAATTGGTGATAGAAGTTGGAACGATGTTTTGGAACAAGTCGATAAAAAATACGATGCCAAAGAAACTTTAATGCACATGAACGGCTCTTATGCCAATGCTAAATTCAAGGAAATGGTTGAAAAGGCCGGAGGTCTTAAAAATGGAAAACTTGATCAGACAATTGTTTTCAATCAATTCCGTAATTTATTACAAACCGGTCTATCCAGACTAAGAGTCCTCTACCCTAACGATACAGAACGCCAACAGGTAGAAGCAGAATTACAAGGACTTTTAGGTATTACAAAAGATCAAGATGGAGTTTATGATGTTTCTAAAGTTCCAGATTACCAACTTGTTGGATTACTTGGCCATCCACAAGAAAACCAGGCAATCTTTAAAATGATCCAAAAAGGCCTTGTATTAGATCTTGCCCAAAAAGAAGATCTCAGAAAAACCGATGTTAATAAGAAATACGCCGAAGCTTTAACAAATTATTACAAATTTCCAGAAGCAGATCGTCAAAATTTTGAAAATGCCATAAGAAAACATTACATAAAACAAGGCTTAAAAGGCGCTGAATTAGAAAAAGAAGTTAAAACAACAGTTTCTAAAGCTATTCCTGTAATTCCGGTTGTAGGATATGACGCTAATACAAAGACTCTTGGTTTAGGCATAGCATTAAACTTTCCGGTTGAACTGGGCGAAAACGGCAAATATGGAACTTTATTCCTTGGTGGAGGTACAGGCCTTGGAATTGGATTGAAAACAGGTGAAGTAGGTGCTGCTGTAGGAACAGGAGCCGGATACGAAACCGCACCTATTGGCCATATTGGAAACGTTAATTTTAGTATCATCGGTGGCGCAAGCCTTGGCTTTGGAGTCAGTGAAGAAGGTTTAAAACTTGGCGGAGGCGCAGGCCTTGCACTTGGTATAGACCTTGGAACAGACAGCTCAGGCTATAAACACAAAGTTAGTGTCGGCATAGTTGCCACCAACTTTGGCTTATTACCTGGTGTTGTATATGGATACAAGAAAAATCATGAATACAAAATGCGTGAAGCACTGGATGATGGATTGAAAGCATTTGGATTTACCAACATTGATCTAATTACAGATCCACGGGCAAAAACAATTGCAATTATGCGAAATCCACGGTTAAGAAGCGCCATTTTACAACAAGATAGGACTGCCTTAAACGACCAAGAAAAGATCCTTATTGCTTACAATAATTTAAGAAAAGATCTCGTTCAAACAGTTCAGGAAAATTACGACCCAACCGGCTTTAATGGCGCAAGTTTTGGTTTCGGTCTAACAAACGAAGGAAAATTCGTCTTTGGAATTAGTCCTGATTTCACACTTTCCGATGACCGTAAATCCTATTTCAGATCAGACAAATCGACTGAACAAATGGAATCAGAAATTGATCGAGAACAACTCATTTCTATTTTAAATAAAAAAACAGAAGACAGAAATGATGAAGAAAAACGTATTCTTTTCCTAAATGAAAAATCTGGAAATATAGCAGCAGGTATAGAAGGTAGAATGGTTCTTGTAAAAGATGCAACAAAACCATTACAAACCGCGCCTATTGAAAATATCGATTCTATCCAAAAACTGGAAGTCAGCCTTAATGCACTTTACGAACCTCTTAGATTAAAAGTTCAATATGATCCAACCAAAAAATTATTTGAACTATTAATTCCACATGACGAAAAAAGAAATTTTGAACTTGCTGTAGATCCGGCAATGGCAAAAGGTGGAATCGTCTTTGAAGGAGGCCGCGTTTTCCTTGCTTCAGATTTCAAACCGGAAAATCCGCTTACAATTAAACGAAGCAACTTTGAATATCCATTTCCAAAAGAAGCGGGCGCAAGCTTTGTGTCGATCATTACAATAAGCGATCAACCAAATACTCCCGGAATGGAAATATATCGCCAGGCTCCAAGAGTTTTAGTTTCAACAAGAGGTGAAGGCTGGAAACCAGAAACAGGCTTCCACCCACAAACAACCGACTGTATGCTTACCGATGCAGCTGCTTCAGGATTTAAGATTGATGATGGTTCATTCAAGAAATTTGAAGCAAGAAAAAATTCTGCAGGAACTGAAAAAAATATTAATACATTCAAACAAACAATCGGGAAAATTGACGAATCCAAATACCAAGACTATGTAAAATTTGCGCAAGACTTCGAAAAGGCAAATAAAAAGGATTACCGCAGACTTAGTAATAAAGAAACTGATTCTGCTGATTATAAAGAATTAACAACAAAAATTAATAAAGATTGGGCGGAAAAACACAATAGAACAAACCCAAATCTTGCCGAACTGAACCTTATCAGAGGTTTATTGGTTGACGAATCATTCACTGAACTTGATAAGATCAAAGATCCAAAAGCAAGACAAGCAGCCTTCTTGGACCAACTTAAGAGAACCCGCAAAACAACTGAAAAACGCTTTAAAGATGTAGTGGAAAGAAATCAGGCAAAATACCCGAAAGCTGAAGACCCACGCCGCATTAATAGCGCCCCGGAACTTTTGTCTGCATACGCTCTAGATCGTGTTAAGGGTGTTGATATTAACAGCGACACAGGAGCAGTTAACGTAAAAGAAGTTGACCGTTTCTTATCCATGGCAAGTACCGAAGGTGAACGTGGATTTAGAGGAACACTTTATACCAAAGATGAAGATCAAGACAAAAAACTTTTAGGTGGAGTGGAATATTCCAAGGCTTTACAAACCCCAAATACAATCGAAGCGGACATGGCCAAATTCGTCATGGAATCTTTTAGTCCGATGGAGGCTATGGCTGAAGACAAAGGAGATTTCAACTCTCAGGAAAAAATTAAAAACTTATTAAGTAATCCACTTACCCTACAAATAACCGGTTTATTGGAAAACCCAGCTACACAAGGCCTCTTCAGCAAGGATGAATACCGAGATATTGTTATTGATATAGTGGCAAATCAAAAAACAGCCTTAAATACAGATGAAGTGAAAGCCGCACAAGAACTTTACAAACTTCTGGAAGGAATCCGTAAAGCTCAAGCAGAAGGCAAGGAAGCATATCTGGATCCAAAACATCCCGATTTCCGTTTTGTTTGGAAACTTGAAACATTTGATGGAGTTTACAAAAAATGTACAAACTATTCCAACTGGATTAACGAAAAATTAGGTTTGGAAATCCGCACAGAACAAGTCGGCGCCTTTGCAGGATACGCAGGCCAAGGTACCAGCGTAGCAGAAGCATCTTCAACAACCCAGCACAACACTTTAACACTTGGTTTTGCAGCCGGTATAGCCGGTAAACCGGAAGGCCCTAAAGGTGAAATAATTCCACCTCCTACAGGAATTCCACCGGGTAAAAAAGTACCAACAAATAATCCAATAGTCGGAGATACCAACCAAGTTGCCCAAGGCGTAGATCCAAGCGGAAAAGTAGACACAACTAAAAAATACGAATAATCTAATTTAATAAATTTATGAAAAAAATAAACTATAAAATATTACTTCTAGTTGCGCTAATCGTCATCATTGCAATCATTGGTTTTAAATTACTGGTAAACACAAACAACAGTACTAGTAATATTTCACCAAGTACAAACGCGCAGACGGAAATTTCCCATGAATAAAAAAATAAAAATTAACCCAACACAAAAATGTTCAATGTAAAATTTAGAAAAATTGGAGTTATATCAGCTCTCTTAGGGCTTTTACTCACCATGCAAACCGCTAACGCTGCAGTTAATACCAGCTTATCGTATAGTGCATGTTCATTGGGAGTATACCCATATAATCCCAGCGGACAGGTAGCCAGTCCATACGATACAAAATGGTTCAATCTTATGGAAGGAACCAACAACCCTGCTTGTTATTCCCATATTGAATATCCAAATCAATATAAGCCACAACCTCCGGTTTATAATGATAATCAGTTAAAAAATGAGCCTGGAATCGATAACATTAAAGTTCCACAAGCTATCCATACTCACATTTATCACAATGCCGATTTGGAAGATGATTTTTACTACATGGGTTACATGGATAGTATGCAGATAATTCTTGAACAAGATGCATTAACAAATACTGATTTAAATCAAATAGTTTGTTTAACACCTGATCAAAATAATAAAATCTATGAAACACCAGGTTGTGTAACAAAATCAGACATTAATATTTGGGGAGGAACAAAAATTACTTTTGATAAAAATACCGGAGTCGTTACATGGAAATTTGCAAATGATTCAAAGGGAAGACCACATTTTTGGGGAACAAATCCAGGTTTACCAACAGTTCATGGATTTTATGGAACAGGAGTAAAAATGACTGTAAAAAGTAGCCTGGGAAATCAAGCTAAAACAGTATGGAGTGCCACAACAACCTCAAGAGCTTTAATAAGACATTTAGCAATTAAGAAGAGTACCGTTTCCAAACAAGACGTTTTAAACAACGTTCCTCCACTATGCGCCAATGATGGTGTCCCAAACAGCGTGCCAAATTACGATGGTCAATGGTGTACAACTCCAGCTTCAAATGTTGCAGGAGTTGAACAAACTCACGTACTGGTAAAAGATCAATGGGATCCAAGTTCAAAAGGAAAAGAATACTATTGGTTTAGAATCGGTGTAGTTGGAACAGTCTGGAAAACCCCCGCCCCTGTAGTCCAACCCATCGCCTGCGTTGACCTTACCATCACTCCAAGTTCTTGGGTTGCTGGAAAACCGGTTACTTTCAATGTAAAACCGACTTTCACTCCAGCCGGCAAAAAAGTTGATCTTGATTACACTTGGAATGCTCAAGAATCCAAAGGAAACCCATTTAGTCCGGCAAACGTAAATTTGAACGGCAACCCGTTTCAAAACAATCTTTTATCCAACAATTTCTTGGCTTTAGCCGGAAGCCCAAACCCTGCGCAAATCCCGGGAAAGGCGAATGCTAATCTTGCCCCGGCAAACGCACTCGTTCAGCAAAACACTCCTGTTCTAAACAACGTTGTGGATCCAAACAAATTAACTCTTGATCCATTCGGTTTCTTTGCCGATAGCGCAACTTCTAAAGATTCCGGCCGACCATATACCGATGTGGACAATTTCTCTCAAGCTCTTGGTTATCCAGTTGATGATACTGATACCTATTACACAGGTAGCACAGGAGCACTTCCAACCTTGATCACAGTTGATGCTATTTCTTCTGCCTATAACCTGCAACCTATTGATCTTAGCAAATGTAAGGCTTCACTTGTGATCCCTGCACTGCCTATTCCACCACCAAAACAACCGTCAATTACTTGTAAAAACATCACGGTGGATTTTACGCCGACTCCTTTTGATGCTACCAAAAAAACTAATTTTACCGCGACTGTAAATCTTCAGGATCAAAATGGTAAAGCGGTAACTTACACAGGCAAAGTAAACTTCAACGCCTTGGAAAATGGCAAAGCAAAAGGTTTATTTGATGCCGGAAAAGACGGCAAAGGTGTTCCTGTAAACGCTTCAACTGTAAACGGAACCGCCAAGGTTTCTTATACAAGTGGAGGCGCAAATACTACAGTCACAATCATGCCAACCGACGCCAAATATCAGGTTCCTTCCTGTAAAGTGGTAATCAAACCACAGGCAAAACCACTTCCTATTTGCCACAGTCTGCAGATTTATGGCAACGGCAAGCAATATCCTGATTCATTGAGTTCCGATGATCTGAAAAACTATCCATTAAAAGATTTGTATCTGGTTGTGGATAAAGACGCCGGACTTAATTTGAATTATGATTGGGCCGGCGCTGTAAACAGCGTCAAAACAGGCCAATTTACAGCCATTGATGCACTTAGCAAAAAAGTTTTAGGACCTGCTAATCCTCTTACTGTAACTCACGACAATGACAAAACAACTTTCACGGGAGTAAGCCAGACTGACAACACTTCCATCACCGTTTTCGGTTACGACAAAAACGATGGATTTAAAGTTAATCAATGTGCGGATACAATTCAGATTTCTCCTCCGGGCAAACCTGCACCAAATGTTTGTACAGCTTTGAACCTGGCAGTAAATGGAACTCCGGTTGCACAATTTAACAATAATTTCGTGGATGGACAAAGCTATATCTTAAGCGTAAGTCCAACCAATCAAATAGCTCCAAACCCAACTCAGATACAATGGAGCAAAAGTGGCGGTGGTTATTTACAGGCGGTTCCAGGCGCACCAAACGAATGTGCAGCAGCCGCTCCAACCGTTGCAAGTCAACAACCAAACAAGAGTGTAACTTTCGCCGCTCCAGCAACTTGCCAATATACTTACGTTGCTGCAACAGGTGGAACCGTTACCGCAATAGTTATTGAAAGCGACCCAAAAATTCCGGTTGGCGATATTTGTAAAGCCAACTTTACTGTTCCACAAGCTCCTCCACAAGGAGTTTGCCAAAGCATGACTCTGGTTCAACAACCCAATAGCAATACTTATTGTGCCAATGTCACACCTCCAACTTTTGCCAATCAAGTAGTATGGAGTAATGGTACCCCAACCGGAAGTGCTTGTACTACTGCTAATCCAGGGGAAGCGTTAACAGCCAATATTCCAGGAACAAGTTGTACCGCAAACGTTACTCCTCTGCCTCCGGTTCCTCCAACTCCTCCGGTTCCTCCAACAATTACAAAAGAAGTTAAAGGACTTGCCGCTCTTGGAAACGTCAGCGGATTTAAAAAGACTTTAACAATAGCGCCTTTGGATGTTTATCCAGCTGGCAACCTTGTTAACTACCGTTTAATTTTCACTCCGGGTTCTCCAAACACCAGTGCCGTTCTGCTTGATAAGATCGCAGGAAATGGATTCAATGCTGAATTACGTCCGGGACTAGACGGCAACACTGACGGAGGACACATTTCATACCATAACAACATGAAAGTTGTCGAAAACGGATCTCAACTTTTTGAATGCGATAAAAACATTATCGAGCATTGTTATAATGGAGATATTGGCTCAACAGTAGGTTTAAATCTTGTAAAAGTCAGCAACCAAGTTACCATTACTTATGATGGACTAATCGATGAAACAAAAATCAATGATGCAGGCTGTCTATTGGGATTCTGTGAAGAAAAATATGTAAACACAACTGAAATTACCAGCGCATGGGTTGATAATTTCAATTTTGGACAATTGCCAATCACAAGCAATGAAGCAACCGTTCAAATCTTCTGTCAGTATATTCTAAGCCGTGCTTCCGGTGATATTTATCTGGAAACCGACATGAATTATGGCATTAACATTAATAAATGTTCTCCATATAAATCCACAACGGGTATTATTATCCGCACGATCACGCCACCAACACCAGTTATTCCAAAAACTGGTGAAGGAAAAACCGTAACTATTAACCATGAAGTTTGCCAAGGCGGAGCTGACAACGACAATGCCGAACTTCAAAACCTTTACGCCCAAAATGGAAACCTTTCCAGCCAGGTTTGCGAAATCAAACTAAACACAACCACAGGCAAAAATTGGGATAAAGGAGTCATCACCAATACTATGAAAGAAAATATCAAACGTATTGCGCGATGGGATGCGAATTTGGACAGCGCTGAAGGCAGCAACATCGGTAAGGCCAAAGGTCAAGAACTTAAGTCCGCAAATGACCTAAAAGACGTCTTCGGCATTGATGGCGTTTATCGCAGAGCAAAGAGCGACCTTTATGTTGGACAAAGCGGAACAAATAAATTCACACAAGACGGTGAGGGTGCCAAAACTTTCATTGTCGATGGTCACGATCTATACATTACCAATGATATTATTATTGGAGGAGTTTGCAACAAAAGTTATTGCAGCCCACGTGACACCGCCGCTCTTGCATTCGTAGTTTTGAACGGAAACGTTTATATTTCTCCAAATGTTAAAGAGATCGACGCGGTAATCTTTGTTCAGGGCAATACCGTAATTAAAACACAGCCAAAAGGCCAACTCATCTCCGGCAGCAAAAAGGGCCTCCCAGGTGAACAATCTAAAGTTCAATTAACAGTTAAAGGCTCGGTTTATGGTGACATTCAGCCATTACTTAAGATGCGTGTATTCTCCGGCGATCCGGCTTTGAATGAAGGCAGCGTCGTCCTCCGCACTGATGCAAGAATTTTCATCAACACTCCTCCAGGTCTGCAAGATTTGGTCGACGTGAAATCCGAAATTACGGCGAGATAGGTTGCTCAAACGAAAGTGGGCAAGCGCATCGCACACAAAGTGCAGACAGCAACAGAGGCGCACAAACACACTCATCCACAAGCCAACACGAACTACCCCCAGTGGGCAAACTTCAAACGGCCTCCAAGAAATTGGGGGCTTTTTGTTAACACAATCAAATGCAAACCTCCAATCACAAAACATCAGCAACGAAACAATCCAGCACGCCTCTCCATTATCCATCAAGTTTCTCAACCACAAAACATCAGCAACGAAACAATCTCCATGCCTCCCAATTGTCCATTAGGTTTCTTCCAATTTTCGCCCATCGCCAATTAAACCCCTCCATAGGTGAGCATACACTCACCCATAAAACATTAGCCATTTTCGTCATCAGAATTTAGAAACTTAGTATGGATTTTTTGGCTTTAGAGGAACAAGATTCTAATATCAAACAGTCAAATTCCCGCATCCAATAACCAAAATAAATATGACCAATTTTCAAACACAATCAGGACAAAATCAGACATCACAAAAATCTGAACAAGTCTCAACTGGAGGACAAAACAAAATCGCACAACAAGGCGAAAGCGCGCAACTTTCCAATACAGGATTGAGCGAGGTCAAAAAACTTTCCAATAAAGAATTGCTACACTTGTGCCAGAACTGCGGAGCAAATATTCGCAAATTACAGCGACAATTCGCAGTTTATTTGATTGAAGTGAACAAAAGATGCATTTGTCGTGATTGGGGCTTTCATTCCATAGGCGAATTTGCGGCAAAGTTGGCCGGCATGGGTTTTGAAATCGTGAATAGAATTTTGAATGTCGCACAAAAGCTTGAAGATAAGCCAAAGTTAATGGCACTCATGCTTGAATGTGGATGGGCCAAATTGGAAATTGTAGCCAACATTGTAGAGCCAGAAACACAGGATTTTTGGGTTGATAAATTGAAAAGTATGAGCCTGGTTACCTTACAAACATTTGTCCGTGAAATTCGAAATCAGGAGATGTTGAAGGCTATGAGTCCACAAGCCAAGTGCGAACCAAACTCTATTTTGGAAAAAACAATGCAAAATGGGCAAGAGTTACAACAAAATATTTTTGAATCCAAGTCAAATACTCCGCAACAGCAAGCCTTAATTCAGGGCTTCGTCAACGAAGCCGCGAATATGTCAGGAAATTTTCAAAAAGCAAGCATCACAATTTTTGTGCGACCGGAGATTGAAGGGAAACTTAGACTATTTAAGTTTAAATTGGAGAAACAGCAGAAGAAAGCGCTTAACTGGGAAGACGTAATGGAAGAGTTTTTGAAAATGGCGAAAGAAAGAACTGAAATGCCAGCAAAGAGTAACAGTGCACCAGCACCAGCACCAGCATCGGCATCGACAAAACAAAAAACACCCATCCTGAACAATAAAAGTATTCAAGTAAAGTTGAAACCAGAACTTAATCTCACGCAACAATCGCAACAAGCATCACAATCCAATGAACACGAATCACCGCAGGCGCAAAAAAAGATAACGCACTACATTTCAATCGAAACTCAGCGACAACTTAAAGTTGAATATAATGAAATGTGTGGATACCCCGGCTGCAACAAGCCAGCCGAAAACAAGCATCATACCAAAAGATTTTCGCTAGAACATGATCACAAAAACATTGTGCCAGTATGCAAAATACACCATCAACTTGCTCACCATGGGCTGATAAAAAATGAGGAAATGAAACCGATAGATGCGCAAACCGGTGTGCAAAACTGGAAATTACAGTTGCGGGCGGACGAGCGGGCGCCGAAATTTAAAGTTGATCAAATGGTGAGTTGGTTTAGAAAAAAATCGATGGAAGGGGTACACTAAGCCACGTAAGCGGTCGTGATTGCACAATTTTTGCCACACAATGTCCGTTGGCGCAAAAATTTCTTTGTGCTACATTCATGCAGCAACATACAGGCGAGCACCAAGGCGCAACAATGCCCGTGCAAGCTTACGCAAAACGCCTTGCCCACGCAAGCGAGCGACATGCACAACAACGCACAACGCCGCGCGCACAAGCGCAACAAGCAAAACGTCGCAGCAGCCCGAAAAATAACAAATCACAAATCCTACCACTCAAACATGCCCCAAACTCCTTCAAACATTTTCCTTTTCTGTGGCGAAGACACCTATTCCGCTTACCAAAAAAGTAAGCATTGGCGGGATCAGTTTGAAAAAAAATATGGCGATATCAACATTAATATTTTGGATGGCGGAGATTTGACGGCCGCCCAGCTTAATGAAGTCCTGAACTCAGTCCCCTTTTTAAGCGAGAAAAAACTCACAATTGTAAATAATTTTTTGGATGAAGGCGAAGATGAAAACAAAAAGGCCGTTGCCGAAAAATTGGCGAATATTCCCGATCATAATATTTTGGTTTTTATTGAAGAAAAAAAGCCGGACGCCCGCATGACCCTTTATAAAAAACTCAAAAAAGTTGCCCAAGTTGAAAACTTTAATTTTTTAGTTGGAGCCAGGCTGACTCAATGGATCCAAAAAGAAGTCGCGCAAAAATCAGCAAAGTTTGGACAGTCGCATGGCCATGCGCAAGATGGGCAGGCACAAGCGCAAGGTAGCGCAAACCAAAACCAACCTTCGCTGGTGCAAACGCAGGCACGCCCACAAGTAACCATCGGCCTTAAAGAAGCGCAGCTATTAGCCGAAATCGTTGGGCCAAATTTATGGCAAATGAAACAGGAAGTTGAAAAATTGGTGCTGTACTGCGGGAGTGACAACTCAGCGCCCACGCCATCAGCGAATTCGGCAACCTCCGCGAACTTGGCTCCCGCGCCCCCGGCGAACGCGAGTTTCACAGTTGCCGCAACGCCAGCACACAGTGCTTCTTTCGCATCTGCCACCGCTCCCGCCGCCATCACCGCCGAAGCCATTCAAAAACTGGCCAACCCAAATCTTTCCGTTTCGATTTTTAAATTCACCGACTACATCGGCCAAAAGAAAGCCAAAGAATCGCTCCGAACTTTTTATACCCTGCTTGAAGGCGGAGAACCAATCATGAAGATCTTTGCCATGATTATAAGACAATTCAGAATTCTGATCCAGATTGACGATTGCCTGAAGCGAAAAATGAACAAAAACGCAATCGCCGCCAAAATGAAAGAGAACCCTTATGTGATTGAAGCTTCAATGGGCCAATGCAGAAATTTCACGACCCAAAAACTGGACGCAATTTACCGTCTACTTTTGAAGATTGATACCGATTTTAAAAGCGGCAAAATTAAAATGACTGCCGGCGACATCAGCGAATTCAGACTCACCCTGGAAAAATTTATCGTGGAACTTTGCCGATAGTAAGCGCGCGGCTTTGAACTTCCCCTCTGCTAGCTTTTCCTAGTACGCACCAGCCTCCACGCTCGTAGAAATTTCCTACGACATCTTTGCGTGATCCATACAAGTCAAAAAAGAACATTCATCTTCCTGAAAAAAAGAAGTCTTGTTAGGATTGAATTAATTATTAATCGATTTACTATGCTCGCAAACATCGTCGAAAATATCGGTCTCAACAGCAAAGAAGCGGCAGTTTATTTGTCCGCCCTTGAACTTGGCTCCAGTCCGGTTTCCGTGATTGCGGCAAAAGCCAAAATCAATCGTGTCACTACTTACGACATTCTGGAAAAACTCATTAAAAAAGGCCTTATCAACTTTATAACTAAAGCCAAGGTCAAATATTTCAATGCGACTGATCCCGAAATTGTGGCTCTGGAAATCAAAAAACGTTCGAAAGATTTTGAAGAAGCTCTACCTGACCTTAAACGTCTTGGCGGCGTTACCGTTCACCCAACCGTAAGATACTACGAAGGAATTGAAGGTATTAAAGCCATTTATGCCGATACTCTTACCAGCCAGACCGAAATTTTAAACTATGCCAACTCTCAGGAAATCCGCTTACACTGGCCAACTTATGACCAGGATTATGTTACACAACGCGCCAATAAACAAATTCATCTTCGTGGAATCGCTCCGGATGATGAGCACGGACGCATGGTTCACAGCCACGACACCGAAAATTTCCGCGAGATTCGTTTGATCTCCAAAGAAAAATTCAACTTCACCAATGAAATCAATATTTACGATAACAAAGTTGCCATTATTTCTTTTAAGGATGAGCTAATCGGCATGATTATTGAAAGTCCGGAAATCGCCAACACCCAGCGCGCAATTTTTAAGATGACTTGGGAGTTTTGTGATTTGATGCAAAAGCTAGAAAGCGGATTATTGCTCTCAGCCGAAGAGTTAATGGCAAACTCGGCCAGAAAACAGGCCTCAATTAAAGCTAATCAAGCAGAAAAAACTGAGCGAGTTAGAGAAACGGCGGCCGAAGAAAAGAAGGAAGAAAACCAGGTCTCACTATTTTAATTTAATTTTAAATTTATGAATCCAGAAGGACAAAAAGATCTTATTGATGCAGCTTCTAAAGTTGATCAAGGAAAAGAAGGCGATTGGGCACAGCTTAAAGCTTTGGCTTTTGTTTATGCCAATCGGTAGCTTGTTCGTAAGCGGCGCCTGTGTTCAAAAGCAGGCCCTCACTTAATTGTGGACCAATAATCTGCAAGCCAACCGGTAAGCCACTGGCAGTAAATCCACAAGGCAAACTTAAACCCGCAATACCCGCTGCATCTACCGGAATCGTTAAAGCGTCCGCCAAATACATACTAAGTGGATCCTGTTTTTCACCGACTTTAAAAGCCGGGAAAGGCACCACCGGCGACATCAAAACATCCACATCTTTAAAAGCATTTTCAAAATCCTGAATAATCAAAGTTCTAACTTTCTGCGCCTTCAAATAATAAGCATCATAATAACCTGCGGACAAAACGTAAGTCCCAATCATAATGCGGCGCTTGATCTCGTCACCAAAACCCTCTTTGCGCGCCTGATAATAATAATCCACCAAAGATTTCACGTCTTCTTTAGGCTTGGAACCAAAACGAATTCCATCAAAACGAGCCAAGTTAGCCGAAAGTTCAGCCGGCATTGCCACGTAATAAACCGCAATCGCATAGGAAGTATAAGGCAAACTCACCTCTTTCAAAATCGCACCCATTTTTTCATATTCTTTCAAGGCCGCACGAACCAACTTTTCAACTTCCGGATCAATCCCCTCCCCAAAATATTCCTTTGGCACACCAATTTTTAAGCCTTTGATTGATTTGCCCAAATTGGCAGCATAATCAGGAACCTCAGCCTGCAAAGTTGTAGCATCTTTTGGATCTTTTCCGGCAATTGCTTTCAAAACAAGCGCAGCATCCTGAACGGTTTTGGCAAAAGGCCCAATCGTATCCCAGGAAGAAGCCAATGCCGTTACGCCACTGCGCGAAACACGTCCATAAGTAACCTTCAAACCAACCGCGGAACAAAAAGAAGCCGGTTCACGAATTGATCCACCGGTATCTGTTCCAAGTGAATAAAAACTCATATCAGCCGCAACCGCAGCAGCGGAACCACCGGAAGATCCTCCCGCAACACGTTCCAAATCCCAGGGATTTTTAGTCGGTCCAAAATAAGAATGTTCGGTCGATCCTCCACAAGCAAATTCATCCAAATTGGTTTTTCCAACAAGCACATAATTCAAGGCCTTCAATTTTTCGATAACCGTTGCATCATAAGGCGGGATAAAATCTTTTAAAATACCCGAAGCGCAGGTTGTGCGCACGCCCTTGGTATTAATTAAATCCTTCACACCAATAGGAATGCCGGTTAAAGGACTAACCAAGTTTCCTTTTGTAATAACTTCATCGGCCGCTTTAGCCATCTTTAAAGCTTCATCTTTGCTAACAGTAATGTAAGCATTCAAAGCCGGATTCAATTTTTCGATTCGCCCGAGTAAGTCAGTCGTAAGTTCAACCGAAGAAAATTTCTTTTCCTTTAGACCCTGATGAGCTTCAGCGAGAGTAAGATTTGAGAGCATCTAATTTAATATTAAAAATAGTTGAACAATTTAATTATTCATCACTGGCTTAACCTTGATTTGTTCAGCCTCAACGGGGAGCTCTGTACAGCCAAGCATCTCCTCCTTTGTACAACTTTTTTGTACAACATCTTCACGCATCACATTCTTTAAACCGGTAACTTGGGAAGTTGGCTGAACTTTGCTGGTATCAACTTTTTCCAACTTTTCCACATATCCCAAAATATCGCTGAGTTGATGTGCGAATTTTTCCACTTCCGCATCGGTTACCCCGAGTCTGGCTAGCTTGGCTATATGACGAACCTGGTCTTGTGAAAGCATAGGAAGAAATTAGGCATAAAGCATGGAGCGCAAAGAACGCCCCAGGCAAAAAACAGCCTGAGTATACTCGAAAAAATAATTGACGGCAATTCATCACTCAAAAATAGACAATTCCCTAAACAAACACTATAATAAACCAGGTTTTTGGGCACACAAAAAGCATGCTGCGCCAATTTACAAAAAAGCACACAAGCAGCACAGCCCGCACACGATAAAAATAGCCACTTCGCGCAATAACTCACCCGGTTTTAACCTTATTTTAAGCCACCCCCTTGCAAAACAACGAAAATCTTAAAAAAGTAGCACTCATTTTCTTTGTGATTTTAGGCCTTGGACACATAATTTCAGGCTTAATGATGACCAATCTGTACTTTTTGCCGACCTCCACCATCATCAACCACATTCTGGAAATTCCTTTTGCCATCAGTGCCCTGATTTATGGCTTTGCCACAATCTATTGCGGCATAAAAGCCGAAAAACAGAAAAACATCGGAAACCTGTTCATTTTTATTACCCTTTCCATTTTCTTTGGACTTTTGTATATTAACATCTTCGTACCGGATAAATTAATAAAATAACATGAATAATACGACACCTCTAAAAAAAGTTATCGCTTTCGGAACCTTCGATCTATTTCATGCAGGTCACGAAAATTACTTAAAACAGGCCAAAGCTCTGGGCGAATATCTTATTGTGATAATTGCGCGTGATGAGACCGTCCGCAAAATCAAAGGACGCCAACCCGACGACAATGAACGCCAAAGAGCAAAAAGCGTTAAAAAAAGCGGCATCGCGGATAAAGTCGTGCTTGGGTATCATAACGATAAACATAAAGTTTTAAAAAAATTCCGTCCGGATGTAATTGCGCTTGGGTATGACCAATTCGTTTTCACCCAACGACTGGAAAAAACCCTGATTGACCTTAAACTTAACGCGATGGTTGAAAGACTGCAATCATACGAACCGCAAGTTTACAAATCTTCACTCTTAAGAAAAGCCATACTAGGAAAAGACCCTATAAGCTTATCAACAAGCCTCAAAACAAGTGAGCAAATCGCTGGTTAAGCAAAATCAAAAGACTTTAAACACCTCATCTTGAACAAAACAAAACCAACACAAATTGAAGTACAAAACGAAAATCTGCTCATCTCTTTGGGCCGAAGTTTCAATTTGGGACTGACCAACTTCTGGAGAAACAAATTTTTATCGCTGGCTACCATTATTGTTATGGCGGTAATTTTGTTTATTTTTAACACGATTTTAACCGTCTATTCCATCACCAATCAGGCTCTGCAAACTCTGGGCGAGCACGTTGATATGGTGGTTGATTTAAGAGACGATATTTCTTTCTATGAAGCCCAAAATCTGATTTCTGCTTTGCAAAAAGTCCAGGGAGTAAAAAGCGTTAAATATACTTCCAAGGAAGCCGCACTGCAAATTGTGAGCAAAAGTCAGCCACAAACTGCAGACTTTTTAAAAAAGTTCAATGCAAATCCCCTTCCTCCAAGCGTCAGCATCATGATGGAAAAACCTGAATACTATCAGAAAATTAAGGATTTCCTTAAAAAAAGTGAATTCAAAAACTCACTCAATAATAATGAAACCACAGCAATAGGAAACAACAGCGAAAACATTGTACTTTCCAAAGTTACGGATAACCTTACCCGCATCAACCAATTTGTACGCCAAATTATTTTCTGGATCGTGCTGGTTTTTGTAGTTGGAGGAACACTGGTCGTTATAAACGCAATCCAGCTGACCATTTACACCCGCCGCAACGAAATTTATATTATGCGATTGGTGGGCGCTACACCAAATTTCATTCGCCTGCCTTTTATTTTTGAGGGCATACTTTACAGCGTTTTTGCCGTTTTCTTGAGTCTGACTTTTCTCTATCTTGTGGGCAAAGGCATCAACATTCAAGAAAGCAATCTTTGGACTTTTTACAGCAATCTTAATTTGGATAAAGTCTTTTTTGCAGAACTGGTCATTACGGTTATCATTGGAATAATCAGCAGTTTTACCGCGGTCCAACAATATTTAAAAGGTAAACTGACGGTTAATTAAGCGCTATGCAAAGACAACATCACACCAAAGGAATCATCCTGAAAAAAGAGCAGCGCAGCGAATTTGATTATGCTGTCACTCTTTTTAGTCCTGAACTCGGCAAAATCAAAGCAACGGCCAAAGGTTCACGTAAAATAACCAGTTCGTTTTGTGGACATTTGGAAACCCTTAACATCTGTAATTTTCAGCTTTATCAAACTCCGTACCGGTTTACCATTTTGCAATGCCAGACCGAAACCAACTTTAAAGCCATCCGTGCGGATCTGCAGAAATCGCTTTTCGCCATGCTGCTTTTGGAAATTTTTGAAAAGAGTACTTATTCGGATGAACACGGCGCGGAACTTTATCAACTGCTTGAATCAACGCTTACCCAAATCAATAACGGCCAACAATATTTTCTGGAAATAGAAGAGTTTAAACTAAAATTGCTCAATTTCATGGGAGTTCTGCCCGACATTAAAAACTGTTCCTTCTGCCATAAACCCTGGCTGCAAACTAATGGGCAACCCAACGTCTGGCTTAATCAGGACGGGCATTTAAGCTGCGATGAATGCAGCCACAAGCTAATCAAGCCAAGCAAAATTGACTTTAGTGTTATCAAACTGATTGCCCATCTTACTTTTCAGGATAAACCCCAAAAAAATATCCGCATGGATTCATTGCAAAAAAACAGGCTCCAACAAATCAGTAACCAGTTTTTGAACAACTATCTTGACCAGGAAATGCGCAGTCCCAAAGTCATTGCCGGATTAAGCAACGTTGACTATTAAACGGCATCACCTGCAGGCATAACCTTAACCACGTTTCTGACCTGCATCAGTTTTTCCATAATTTTTGCAAACTGTTTTGAATCGGAAACTTCCAAAACCATTTCTCTTTGAATCACGGTATCCATTTTTTCTTTTAAGGAAAAATCCAAAATACTCACATTAAAACCGGCAATTACATCGGCAATATCGCGAATTAAACCAACCCGATCCACGGCACTGATCAGCATTCTCATTGGAGTTTTTCTTTGCTGCAAAGTCGGACCCCAGCTCGCCTCCAGCACACGGTCCATATAAGCATTTTTTAGAAATTTGCATTTTTGCAGATGAATACGCACGGCCCCTCCGCGTGAAACGTAACCAACTATCGAACTACCAAAACTTGGCTTACAACAAAGCGATAATTTGTATGGCAAGCCGGTTTCTCCGGCAATAAAAATCTGCTCCTTAATGTTTTTAGTCAACATATGGGAAGCAACTTTTGGCAAAACCGTGGAAGGAGCTATTCCCGAAAATATTTCCACATTCCGCTGCATCGAGCCATTATTAGGCGGTTCATGCTCAAACAGCTTCTTGATAAGAGCCGCAACCGGCAACGCCCCGGCACCAATAGTTTCCACCAAAAGTTTACGATCTTTTAAAGAAAGTTTCTGATGATCGTATTTCTTCAATAAACTTAAATTGTCATCCAATTCGGGAAGTCCCAAATTCTCCAGAGCTTTATTTAAAATCTGCTTTCCGTCCTTAAAACTTTTTTCAACATCAAGGCCCTTTAAATAACTTCTGATTTTATTTTTGGCATGAGCTGTTTTAACAAACGAAAGCCAGTGCAATTTTGGCGATGGCTTGTTTCTGGTTATAACCTCAACAACTTCCCCATTTTTCAAATGATAATTTAAGGGAACAATCACATTATTGACCTTTGCCCCAAAGCAGCAATTTCCAAGATCCGTATGAATGGCATAAGCAAAATCAACCGGCGTTGAACCTTTAGGCAAATCCCGAACTTCCCCGGAAGGTGTTAAAACAAAAATACGATCATCAAAAAGATCTACTTTTAAAGGTTTCAAAAGCTCGCTATTCGGATTAAGATCACGATGAAGTCTGGCCAAACCCGTCAACCAATCCTTTTGCAATACGGAACGGCTATCCTCATTCAAAAACTTCTTCAAAGAAAGTTTGTCTCTTGAATTAAATTTAGGATCTTCTTTATAAAACCAATGCGCCGCAAAGCCAAAATCAGCCTGGTCATGCATTTTCCGAGAACGAATCTGAATTTCCGTAGGCTGGGTTAACGGCTTTGGAGCAAGCCCAATAACCGCAATATGCAGACTGCGATAACCATTGGGTTTAGGAATCGCCACATAATCTTTAAACCGATTGGCTAAAGGAACCCATTTACTGTGAATCAATCCCAAAACGGCATAAAGATGATCAGTCATTTCCACTCCTTTATCATCTAAACGAGTCGGCAAAATAATTCTAATCGCAAAAATATCAAAAAGTTCCTGAATGGAAGTACGGTTTTTTGCCTTGAGTTTATGATAAATACTGAAAAGATTTTTAAGACGGCCCTCTACCTCGGCCTGCACGCCATGCGAAACCAAAAAAGTCTTTAACTCTTGGATAATAAACTCCATAACTTTCTCTTTTCTACGCATATATTCATCACGCTGGTTTTTAATATCCTCATATTGTTGAGGATAAAGATATTGAAAACACAAATCCTCCAGATGGGTTTTTAAGGTATAAATACCAAGCCTGGAAGCAATCGGAACATAAATTTCCAAAGTTTCATGTGCAATCGATTTCCTTTTGCTTGGCTGCACAAATTGCAGTGTCTCCATATTTTGCAGACGATCAGCCAAACGTATCAAAACAACCCTTAAATCTTCGGCAATTGCCAAAAACATACTGCGCAACGTTTCCAGATCGGAATTGGTAGTGCGAAGACGTAAATGATCAACCTTAACCATCGCTTCAACCAAAGACGCTACATCACTACCAAACTTCTCTTTTACTTCATTTAAATCGTAAGATGGAGATGCGGCAAGATCATGCAAAAAACCGGCAATAATCGTATTCTCATCCGGCTTAAAAGAAAGCAAAATAGCCACCACCGCTAAAATGTGGGTCATCCAACTGTCACCGGAAAAACGGTACATCCCCAAGTGAGCTTTTTCAGCATATTCATAAGCAGAACGAACCCGCGCTGAATCAATCTCCGGAATATATTCACTAGCCCTCTTGATGATCTCATCAATAGTGACCATAAAAGCTAAATAAGTCGCTTTTTCAGCCGCATTCTAACCCCGAAAGCAACAAAAAACAACCTGTTTGGCTAAGGAGCCGTCCCCGGGATAATAATATTCAAGTTGGCACCCGGAATATTGGTCACATGGATACCATTGACTAAAGCCTCTTTATTGCTGTCCACAGCCTTAATACGAACATCCAGATGCTGCAAGGCCTGAGTATAATACTGCTGCAATCTTTGCAAAGCAGCCAGTCTGGCCTTAAGACTTGCCTGTTTTTGAGCCACATCCACAAAGCTCTTCAACAAAAAGTCAGACTTTTCACCGGCCAAATTTTGCAACGATACAAAGAAATCAGTTTCAAAACGGGTACTATCCGGAGTTAAACTATTAAAGGAAATCTTCAAATTATCCACTTCCACTGAAAGCTCTTTATTGAATTGATCGGTTTGATTACGTGCATCCTGCAATTGCTTCAAATAATCAAACAATTTTGTACCTCTGTCGGTAACCTGATCGAGCATTCCATAAACGTCAATCTGATACATGGACTGCACTTCTCGTAATTGTTGAACATAAGCGATGAAACGATTGGACTCAGCCAAAATATCCTGCAATGTTCCAAAATAATAAGCTGAAGTTAGGCCAATTTCACCTTCGGCTTTTGGTTCCGCCAACTTTCCAAAATAAAACGCATCCCAAATTTCACTGCGCAATCTATCTTGAACGCGTCCGTTATTGGAGCCAAAAAGTAAAGCCTGTTGAACGCCCCACTCAACCAAATTTTCCTCTTTAAAATCCACTTGAACCACCGGTGGCTTTGGCGGATGAAGTAAATTCCAACCCCAATCATAAACCCGTTGATAAAGCTGGAAAGTAAAAGCCAAATAAAGTAAACCTATAACAACCACCAGCATCAGGCAGGTTTTAAAAATACCGGAGCCGGCACCACCAAGTCCGCCGGAAAGCTTTTGCCAATTTTCTTTTACAGAAGCGGAAAAACTGCCACCACCTTGACTTGCAGCTTCATGATTATTGCTGCCGTCCTTTTTTTCATCCAATACTTCATAATGCTGATCCTCCACGCGTTCCGTGTTTGATTTGCGGGCTTCATGGATACTGTCCCAATCATTAGCAAGCTCTTCTTTTGGATTAAATGAAACCGGAATTTCCTGTATTTGAGCCGGTTGATGTTGAGATGTTGAAGGATAAGCATCGGTTGGCAGCTCCGGCGCAAATTGTGGTTCAGGTTCGGGTTCATGCGCGGGTTCGGATTTCGGTTCTGGCACAGATTCAGGTTCTGAAGTTGGTTCAACTGAAACTTCGGGCGCAGGTTCAGGTGCAGCCTGGACTTCGGACATATATGAAGGTTCCGGTTCACTTAGAACTTCAGGTGCAGGTTCGGGTGTCAGTTCACTTGAAGCCTCGTGCGCAGGCACAAACGAAGATTCGTACACATGTTCTGGAACTTCGGGAATTGGTTGTTCCGAAGGAAGTTCTGGTTGAGGTTCAGTTGGTTGAAGTTCAGGAGTTGGTTCAGCTTGTGGCTGTGGTTCGGCCTGAAGATCAACTTGAGGCTCAACACTTGGTTCAGATTGTGGCTCAGCACTAACATCTTCCGCCTGCTGTTGAGGTTCCACTAAAGGCTCCTCCGCTGGAGTAGCAGCCGGCAATTCACCATCAGGAACATGAGTAAAAGTTACCCCCTGTTCCGGATAAGTAGGCACATACGAGGCTTCTTCATGTACCGGTTGCGTAGAACCTGCCAATTCCGGCTCCGCTGGTTGCTCTGACATTACAGGCTCGGCCGATGCGGTTTTTTCATTTTTTTCGAATTGTGCTGGTTGCTTCGGCAGTACAGGCTTAGCAGGCGAAGTGACTTTTTTGGGTTTTTCGAGCTGTGCTGGCTGAACCGGTTTCTTTGGCTTTCTCGCCTGAACGGTTTTTTCAACCTTTTTTAAACTGTTTTTTTGAGCAGGTTTAGGTGATTTCTCCAAATCAGGTTTTTGCGTAGATGAAGGCGCATTTTGCTTTTGCACATCCTGTTTAAGCACATTCAATTTACTTCGGCGATGACGTCTACGACGACGTTTCTTTGCCGGAGTTTCTACAGTTTTTTGCTGATTTTGTTCTAGCGGCTTCCCCTTCTCCGAAGGATTACTGATTTTATTTTGATCCTGTTGGGACTGGCCACCTTGATTGTCTGCCATAAACTGGGTTTTTTATATTCTTATCATTTTAACAGAAAAAAGCCCTTTTGATAATGCACAAAAGCCAAAAAACGCCCATGAACAGTCAAATTTTATGAAAAGGATTTGACTATATGGTCAAAAACATTGCGTGATACATCTTCCTTGGAGGAAAACCCAACTTTTTTCACTATCGCGGCATAAATAGGCACTTTGTGCATGTTAGACCCAGGCGTTAAAAACAAAAATTCCGCTTTATTGGACCCAATCGCCTTTTCTGAATTAACAACCAAAAGATCAACTTTTTTTCTGGAAAGTTTCTGCTGCGCCAATTTTATTAAATTTTGATCTGAAGTGGCCGTTTCCAAAGCAAAACCAACAACCAAAAAAGAATTTAAGTTTTTAGCATTCCTGCCTGTTCCAGACTTTTTTCCCAAACCTAAGTTCTTTATGTTTTTTTCCCGCCAAGCCAAAACTCGTTCCAAAATATCCGGATTCGGAATCATCTTCAAACTAACCGATTTTGCATTTTTCTTCATTTTTTTGGGGAATTTTTCAGCAAACTTATAATCGGCAACTGCCGCCGCCGCAATGAAAATATCAGGAGCCTTCGCCAAAAAAGTTCCGGAATTTTGAACAACCCCACGAGCGTTTTTATCGGCATTCTTCGCTTTGTCGCCAAATTCTTTTTCCACCGCTTCCAACATTTGCTCGGCAGACTCAACCGAAATCAATTTTATGTACGCAGGAAAATCGACTTCAACTTTCGCCGCAATCACCGTAACTTCCGCCCCGCGATAATAAGCTTCTTTGACCAAAGCCAAGCCCATTTTCCCACTTGAGCCATTGGACATAAATCGCACCGGATCCAAAAATTCACGGGTTGCTCCTGCGGTAATTAAAACTTTCCGCCCCTGTAAATCTTGAGGAGTTATCGCCCGAACCACCTCATCAACAATCATCTCCAAATTCGCCAACCTGCCTTCACCTTCTTCTCCGCATGCCAGTGAACCATTCTCAGGATCAATCACTCTATAAACTTTTCGCAATTTTTGGATATTTTCCTGAACCAAAGGGTTTTCCCACATAGCCGTATTCATTGCCGGAGCAATCAAGACCGGAATTTTGGCCGCCAACGCCGCAGCAGTCACCACATCATCCGCCAAGCCATAAGCCAAACGCGCAACCAAATTTGCAGTCGCAGGCGCAATCAACAAAACATCTGCTTCCCGAATCGGATGGATGTGACTTTTAAAACCTTCTTCAAAAAGATCCTTCAAAACCGGCTTTCCAGTCAACGCTTCCAACACCAAAACGCTCACAAATTTTTGCGCACTTTGCGTCATAATCACAGTAACTTCCGCTCCATTTTTTTGCAAAAGCCTGACCAGTTCCGGCGCTTTATAAGCGGCGATACTGCCACTGATCCCCAGCAAAATTTTCTTATTTTTCAACTTCATTCGCAGACATTAAAAGATCAATAAGTTATCAATCAAACGTGTTTTCCCTAAAAAAACCGCCAGTGCCAAAACAATTTTACCATTTTTTTCACTCTCGACCTCCAACACTTCCTGCAAAGAACTGCCCTTCCGCAAATCAACATAATCAATCTTATCAAATCCATGCTCACTTAAAAAAACTTTCACTCCGGCAATTATTTTTTTAGGATCCTTTTGTCCACTTTCAACCAACTTTTTTCCTTGCTGCAACGCCCTATAAATAAACGCCGCTTTTTCCCTTTCCTCTGCGGTCAAATAAACGTTCCTGGAACTCATGGCCAAACCATTTTCCTCTCTAATTGTTGGACAAACCACCAATTCAGTTTCAAAAAAAAGCTCTTCAATTAAATGCTTCACCACCACCGTTTGCTGAAAATCTTTTTGCCCCATATAAACCCGATCAGGCTGAATAATATTTAACAATTTACTCAAAACCAAAGCCACTCCTTCAAAATGCTGCGGCCGAGATAAGCCACATAAACACTTTCCCAAATCCCCCACTGCAAAACTCAAAAAATTTCCGGTCGCATTTCCCGACGAACTTCCTACTACGAACTCTTCGTGCGATTCCCCATACATTTCCGCAACTGAAGGATAAAAAAGATAATCAACAAATGGCGTAAGTAAAGCCTGATCCGCCCCCAAATCGCGCGGATATTTGGCAAAATCTTCATTCGGACAAAACTGAGTCGGGTTCACAAAAATACTTACAACCACAACATCATTTTCTGCCCGAGCCTTATGCACCAAACTTAAATGCCCTTCATGCAAAGCGCCCATCGTTGGCACAAAACCGATTTTCCGCCCCTTAGATTTAAGATCGGAAGTCAAAACCCGCATCGCCTTTCTGGATGTAATTATTTCCATATTTGAATGATGATCAAAAGCAGTTTTTTGTTCGTACAAACTCAAAAACTTTCCTTTTCCGCCGGAAACGTACCATTTTCGGTATCTTTTTTAAACTGATTCGTAGCATTAAAAATTTCCGTCGCTAAATCAGCATACCTGCGCACAAATTTTGGCTTAAAATCATCATATAATCCCAAAAGATCACTACTCACCAAAACCTGACCATCACAATCTTTCCCTGCCCCAATTCCAATCGTCGGAATTTTCAACACGCCGGTTATCCTCTTTGCCAACTCACTTGGAATACATTCCAAAACCAAAGCAAACGCCCCAGCCTTTTCCAAAGCCACCGCTTCCGCAAAAATCGCTTCAGCTTCATCTGAACTCTTTCCGGTAAGACCATATTTTTCCGCCTGTTGAGGTTTGAGTCCCGTATGAGCCATAACCGCAATTCCGGCACCGGCCAAAGCTTCTACAATATGCGGATCACCTTCAATTTTAACAGCATCCACGCCGGTCTCCTCCAAAATATAACGGGCATTTCTTAATGCCATCCCCACTGTATCTGTTGTGTGAATCGGCATATCCGCAACAACAAAACTACCGACATTTCCATCTGCATCCCGCGCCGCTGAATCTGGCTCCCGCACTTTGGACTCAGCAACAGCTGCAAGGTTTCCACGCACCACCGCCCCCGCATGACGCACAATGTCCTGCAATGTTACCGATTTTGTATCCGGATAACCCAAAACCACCATTCCAAGTGAATCACCAACAAGCAGCATATCAACGCCGGCACGACTTAAAATTTTGGCCGTAGGATAATCATAAGCCGTTAGCATTGTCAGCTTACGATTACCCTTAAGCGCTTTAATATCCTCAATTTTTACCACAACAAAAAACTAATTCAGAGTAAATCCACGACTTCCGGTATAATTCATTCCCCCAAACCCCATCCCAAAACTACTAAGTATTGCAGAAATTACGAAAATTACTACAAATGCGATTACAAACGTAAACACAGTCTTCTCGTTAGAAAGCTGATGAATTTCTTTAAGTGCAACAAAAGAAAGCACCAACATCCACAAACCGGCCAACATTCCAATAATTGGCAAGAAAGTTAGAAATCCAAAAATGCTCAAAACGGAAAGATACCCCATTACTCTAAAATAACCCGTAAATGAGCCTTTTCCACCAAACTTTTGAGCAACAAATTGCACAAAATAAAGCCCAACTACAGAACAAACAGCCTGCAAAACAAAATTAAGCAAAGCTTGTCCCAAAGATGTATGAAAAGAACCAATAAGCGGAATTTGATAACCAAAAACAACTCCACCCAAAGACGCAACCAATTGAGCAACCAGCAAATAAACCAAAGCCACGCCAACACCTTCATGTTCACGGCCTGCAACTTCATGCATTTTAGCTTTATTCATTTTCACCATCTCGAAAATATCACCAAGACCATTTTGAAGATTCTTTAAATTCACACTTTTAAAGTCAATTTTTGGAATTGGAGGTAAATCTTTAAAGAAATTCCCGGCATCCGCCTTATGATGAGTACCACTTTCATGACCCTGATGATTTTGATTTTCCATAGTGTATAAAAAATTATAAAGACATTCGCATTGTATAAAGTATTAGCCAAAAAATCCAGCTCCAAATGATCCAACGTACGCGGCGTCAGTCGGCAAGAAGATGGGAACCTGATAAATTCCCCCAATTTTCTGAATTATCCGAACAATACTTTTCATCCTTGTTAGCTTACCTGTGAGCAAAATACAGGAACTGCCGGAAGCCTTCGCCGCAAAAACAGCCAAAATCCCAATCGTCTGACCAATCAAATTTTCTATTCCGGAAGCCAAATCAGCATCACTAAAATCAACTTCACGCGCCAGTTTGCCCAAATTGGAAGCAGTCGCGTCCGCAGGAACCAAACCAATTCCACTACCTATAATATCTTTCACACTTAAGTCCACCTTATCTTTATTTCCATTCTTAAAAAGTTTCTGCAATTTTTGTGGATCTTTTTCGGCCAACAGTAATTTAGAAAGCCCCATAAACGTTCCGCCACCAACGCCGGTCCCACCCACATGCTGACTTTTAACATAACCTTTCTCATCAACCTCAACCTGAACCATGCAAGTCCCGGTGCCCATACTCACAACCAAAAAATTTTGAGTTATGGATTTTTGCCGTTTACCAAATGCCTCATCTGTTTTCCACATATAATATCCACCTCTTCCAATTGCCTCAATTTCCGAAATCTTAACCAAAAGCACCCCACCAATTTTATCGGGATAAAGTCGGCTTCTTCCTCCGGTCACAAAAATTTTCTCAATTTTCTTCAAATTGATTTCCGCACGCTCAAAAAACTTCTTTAAATCGTGATCGCCAAAAAACTCGGCACGCTCAAAACTTTTAATACACAGAAATTTTCTCTCTATTAAGCCTTCCCAATAAATCACATCAATTGTAGAAGCGCCAAAATCAATCGAAAGATCCATCATCATCAATTCTTAATTACTAATTGTTAATTGTTTGAACAACTCTAGTAAAACCACAAATCCACAACATTATCAAATCAAAGTAATACGAAAGATTTTATAGAAATGACAAGTTGCGCTAAACTATGCAACTGTAAAAGTCAAAGCCCTAAATTCGTAATTTTTAATTCTTAATCGTCTAACCTATGCCCGTTCTCTCCGTCCCAACGATCGCTATGGGTATTAGCATCTTGGCTCTTTTATATGCTGTCGTTTTGGTCGTCAGCGTAATGAAAAAACCACGTGGTTCCGAAAAAATGATTGAAATCAGTAAATCGATTCAGGAAGGTGCAATGGCCTACCTCAATCGACAATCAATCACGATTTTGCCATTCGCAATTGTGATTTTCCTGGTTTTGGCGTTTGTTCTACCAAAAGGTCAACACAACGACAATATACTTACAGCTGTTAGTTTTATCGCCGGAGCATTATTTTCCGGTTTGGCCGGTTACATTGGTATGAGTGTTTCCGTTAGAGCCAATGTCAGAACAGCCGAAGCTGCTAAGAAAGGTCTTCAAGAAGCTCTTTCCGTAGCTTTCAAAGGCGGATCCGTTACAGGTCTTGCAGTAGTGGGCCTGGCTTTACTTGGTGTCAGCGGATTTTATTATCTTTTCGTAAACGTCTTGGGCGTTTCCATTGGCGATACTCCAAAACTCTTGGTCGGTTTTGGTTTTGGTGCTTCACTTATTTCATTATTTGCCCGTATTGGTGGAGGAATCTTCACTAAAGCTGCAGATGTTGGAGCGGACATTGTGGGAAAAGTAGAAAAAAATATTCCGGAAGACGATCCAAGAAATCCGGCTGTAATTGCCGATAACGTTGGTGATAACGTTGGTGATTGCGCAGGTATGGGAGCAGATCTTTTTGAAACATATGCCGTTACTTTGATTGCAGCCATGATCTTGGCTTCTTCCACATTGTTAGACAAAATCGGTTCAGCAGGAATTGAATATCCTTTGGCACTTGGTTCAATCGCCGTTGTTGCTTCTATTGTTGGAACTTTCTTTGTTAAACTTGGTAAAAAGAAAAACATCATGGGCGCCCTATATAAGGGAATGCTCGTAACCGGTATTATTTCCGCAATCGGTTTCTATGTTGCAACGCAAGGCCTGGATATCCCATACTTAGGAATAAAATTTCAGGGATTCATTGGTGACATCAACATTTTCTATGCAGGTTTGGTGGGACTTGGTATCACTTTCTTTATTACCATCATCACTGAATACTACACTTCAACCGCTTATTCTCCGGTTAAAAAAATCGCCAAGGCTTCAGAAACCGGTGCCGGAACAAACGTGATCATTGGCCTGGCAGTTGGCTTACAAAGCACTTTCTTGCCGGTAATTTTAATTGTTGTAGGAATTTTCCTTTCTTACTACTTTGGTTCAATTTCAGCTCTTGGTGCAAGTGGTGGAATTTATGGAATCGCGATTGCCGCTGTTGCCATGCTCTCTACAACAGGAATGGTTATTGCTACTGATTCTTATGGCCCTATTACAGATAACGCCGGTGGTATTGCGGAAATGGCCGGTCTTCCAGAAAAAGTTCGTAAAAACACCGATGCTTTGGATGCAGTTGGAAACACCACTAAAGCCGTTACCAAAGGTTACGCCATCAGTTCAGCTGCGCTTGCCGCCTTGGTACTCTTCCAGGCTTATACAGAAGAATTAAGTGCACATGCTCCACAAATGGGGAAATTCATTTTTGATATTGCCGATTACCGCGTTTTAATTGGACTTTTCCTTGGTGGATTACTCCCCTTCCTATTTGCATCCGCTTGTATGGAATCAGTAGGAATCACTGCCTATAAAGTAGTTGAAGAAGTTCGTCGCCAGTTCCGTGAAATCAAAGGGATCATGACAGGCAAAGAAAAGCCGGAATATGGCCGTTGCGTGGACATTGTAACCAAAGCCGCATTAAAACAAATGATCTTCCCTGCTTCACTTGCCGTTTTAAGTCCTGTAATTGTTGGATTTGTACTTGGGCCTTTGGCTCTTGGTGGTTTACTTGGTGGAGTTATTCTTTCGGGATTCCTTCTCGCCGTTCAAATGTGTACAGGTGGTGGCGCTTGGGATAACGCTAAAAAATATATTGAAAGCGGTCACTTTGGTGGAAAAGGATCGGATGCCCACAAAGCTGCCGTTGTTGGTGATACTGTTGGTGATCCCTTCAAGGACACTGCCGGCCCAGCTATTAACTCTTTAATTAAGGTTATCAACACGATTGCGTTACTTATTGCGCCAATCATCGCTGCCATGATCGTAACTAAATAAATCAAGATTACTCAAAAATAAAAATGGATTTATTGGATTCAAACAAAATATCATTAACAACAAAAGTCACGGTCGCCGGAATCGATCGTGACTTTGTTGTAATGGAAATCCAAAGCTCCCAAGAAAGAATCTTTTGGCCATTAAAAGAATTACCCGAAAACCTTAGAGCCAACCTTAAAATTGGCGACAAGCTGGAATTAGAGTTAAAACCAAATGCCGAAAGCGCAATCCAAACCATGATCAACCAGGCCAAAAATTCATTCAACAAAGAAGACCTGGAGGCCAAAAGGAAACTGCTGGAGAAGTTAATAAATTAGATGCGAGGTTTTCCCCATTCCAGCAATTGCGAGAAAGCCAGGCCGAAGCGTAACGAGTTTGAGCTTCGCACAGCAACTAAAAAAGGACCCATCAACTGGGCCCTTTTTAAATTGAATATTTGAATCGCTATTACTCTTTCTCTTTCTTTGCACCTTCTGCAGCTTTTTCGCCTTCTGCAGGAGCCGCAGCCGCAGCACCAGCCGCAGGAGCCGCACCGGCAACCGGTTCTTCCGGAGCCTGAGGTAACGCTGTTTCCTCCACAAGTTTTGGTGGAACAACAATTACAACCGCATCTTCCGGATTTCCGTGAATTTTAACATGTTCTCCAAGTTTCAAATCCTTAAGATGAATGGAAGTATGAAGTTGTTCAAGACCGGAAACATCAACCTCAATAGTCTGAGGCAAATAAGCCGGCAAACAACGTACTTCAATTTCATGCTTCAAAGTAGTCATAACACCACTAAAGTTCTTAACAGCCGGAGCAACTCCAACAATCACAACCGGAATCTGAGCCGTAATCTCTTCATTCATGTTTACATGCAGGAAGTCGATATGATCATAATTATCAGTCAAAGGGTTGTATTGAACTTCATGAATCAAAACCGGCTTCTTTTTGCCATCGATTGAAAGTTCCAACACCTGATTTGCCCCAACTTTTCTGAAAGCCTTGCGGAATTCCTGATAATCCACATCCACAGCCACACTTTTTTCCTTATGACCATAATAAACAGCTGGAACTCTTTTAGTTCTTCGTAAGTATAAAGGAGAAACCTTTGTATCACGAGTTTTAGCCTCTAGCACTATAGTATCCATAGATTAATTTATAAAATTTAGTTATTATTATTGAGCAAAAGCTCGATTTTAGCAGTGGAAGTCTACCGTAAAAGGTTTTACAACGCAACATTTTTTGCATGATGTAAGTTGACGGGCAGGACGCGGCTTATTACAATGCAAAAGCACAATTACCAATTACTAATTTTTAATTCCTAATTAAACAAAATGTTCGACAAAGCAAAAGACCTCTATAAGCTGCAAAAACAGGCCAAACAGATCAAAGAAGAGCTTAAAAACATCCATATTGAAGCTGAAGTTGATGGAATTATTGTCGTAATTGATGGAGAACAGGAAGTGGTTTCGGTAACTCTTCCGGAAGAAGAATGCAAAAACCCAAAGAAGCTGCAGGACAACCTGGTAAAAGCTTTCAATAAAGCCATTAAAAAGGCCCAACAAATTGCCGCAGAAAAAATGAAAGGTGTAATGGGCGGACTTGGATTCCCAGGGGCATAAAACGGCACAGAACAGCCGCTCCGTTCCAAAACGCAAAAAAACAACCCTTCCATCCTTTCATTTAGAACCACCCAAAATGGATCAATACCGTTATCATCGCCAAAGAAGCCCTAAAAAAAGCCGTAAACTCCTAAAGATTTTCCTTGGAATTCTGATTGTTGCCGGACTTATTGCCTGGTATCAATATTCAAAATATCGCTACAACATTGAAACTCCGGTCGATCCAACCAATACCACAGACACCGCGGTAATTATTAAAACCGGAGAAAACCTGAATAGCATAGCCGATAAACTCATCCAAAAGGACCTGGTTTTAGATGGAGAATCCTTTAAAACTTATGTTAAATGGAACGATTTTGACCGCAAAATTATTGCCGGCAGATTTGTTTTGAACAAGGGCATGAATGTTCAGCAAATTGTAGGAAAAATCACCGACGTTAAACAAGGAGAGGCCTCGTTAACCATACCGGAAGGCTCAACGATCAAAGATATCGACCAAAAATTGGTAAATACAGGCTTGATTCAGGCCGGTGAATTTATCCAGGCAACCAAAAACTTCCAAAACTATAAAAAATATTCTTTTTTGGATGAGGCCAAGATCAAAGCGCTCCCCTACCCTTTAGAAGGCTATCTTTTTCCTGATACGTACTTTTTGGACGGCGGACATTTTAATAATGAAGATTTGATCGATCTGATGCTTAAAAACTTTCAAAAAAAACTTCCGGAAGAAATGCTGAATCCATCCGGCACCTCAAGATCACTTTATGATGTGATCACCATGGCTTCAATGGTCGAAAAAGAAGTCAGAACCGATAAAGATCTTCCAGTTGTGGCCGGAATTCTGTGGAAACGCCTTGATGACCATTGGCAACTCGGTGCAGACGCCACACTTTTATACCTAAAAAACGACCGCACCATCGGCCAAACCGAACTCCAGGCAGATTCGCCCTATAACACCAGAAGAGTTTTAGGATTACCCCCCGGCCCAATTAGTAACCCCGGCCTAAAAAGCATTTTAGCCGCATTGCACCCACAAGAAAGCGCCTACTTCTACTACCTTACAAAGCCCGAAACCGGCGAAGTAGTCTACGCCAAAACCAACGACGAACAAAACGTAAACAAGGCGAAATATCTTAATTAGGGAGTTAGCCGAAATCCCGGCCACTTTTACTTGACCTAGTCTTTTTAGCACTCTAAAATAGAGAGTGCTATTTTTAAAATTGTTAATCTATGCAAATTACTTTAGCAGACAGTAAAGACAGGTGGCCTAAAAATGATGCTTTTTCAATTGCCACATACAATGTGGATCGAGACAGAAAAAATCTCGGACCAGTAGTTAACATAAGAATTTCACACGAAGTTTGGAGGCAAAAAACCAACAAAGTGGCACTCGATGGTCTACTTGATTATTTAATTCGGCATGCTGAAAATTTCATTCAGGCAAGGATAAAAACTGGTGAAATACAATTTTCTGATAAACCTTCTCCGATTTTAGAACCTAAGCACTTTGTAATTGCCTCTCGAGAATATATTCTTCAACAAGGCGAAATTCTTATTAGTACGGAACAATTTGAAAAATCATAAAAATGGCCGGCACATCAGCTAACACGGGCTAGCCGGTTCGCTCGCTAAATAAAATTATTCTTTAATCATCTATCAATGAAAAAACATCTAATCATTATAATGCCAATATTATTGGCATTACTGACTCTGCTTTTTCTTTTTTATTGGTATGAATTACGGCCTGTGGCAATTCGTCAAAACTGTTCTCAAAAAGTAGCTGAAGGAATTTTAGATAAAGATTACGAAAAAGCAGAACGAAGAAGCGAATTTGATTGGTGGTATCAAACTTGCTTAAAAAAGCATGGATTAAAAGAATAATTTTATTTTCAACGCTCGCTCACCCATATTTGCCAGCGGTCGCCCTTCGAGCATATTATACCGCTGTCAAACATCAGATATGCGCAAACGTTGTGCGAAATAACAAAAAAAAACTCTCTTTATTAATTTAATAATTTTGGCAATAATAAAACTATGAACAAAACAATAAAAAATGTATTACTTTGGGTTGCAGTTCTACCTGCTTCATTAGTGAGCATGATGTTATCATTTGGACTTTGGCGTATTCTTCATAATTTAACAGCAGCTAGATATATTGACACAAATTCTTGGTTAAATATCTTTTTTATTGAAATTATGAGCAATCTTATTGCTGGGGCTGTTTTTGTTTTTATTGGTTATAAAATTGCACCAAATAATCAAAAAAACACAGCAATTGTTTTGACAGCTTTATTGCTTCTTGTGGGAGGTTCATCCCTTTTTATTGTAAATTTTATGTCAAAAGAATATTTTTCTAACACCGGGATAATAGCTGGACTTTTTGGTTCCATAGCTTGTTGCATTAGTATCTACAAGGGTGAATTTGATAAAAAAGAATAACTGACAATATTTGCCAAAATTAATCAAGCAAAAGTTAATAAAAAATATGAAGTCGTGAAAAATTAAAAAATTCTTTCTTTATATTTTAATTAATTTAATCGGGGAAAATTTATTTTATAATTCAAAATTATGGGTGCAATAAGTACAATTTTATTTATCCTGCCTTTCATTTCCGCTATATTACTTTTCCTTAATTCTAGGGGCATGATCGTTTTGTATGGCCTACTGTTAATAGTGACAACAATTTTCTTCTTTGCCATCAGTTTCCCTTTGGAAAAAGTCTTTGCCAAAAAGTTTTCCTTTAGAGCCTTGAGCTACCTGATGCCAATTTATTATTTCGCATTAGTTATTGTCTCGATTACCTTATCGTGGACATTTATTAATTTAGCTGCAGTAGGTAATTTATGGATATTTTTATTTGCTTTTTCGTGTTGTTATATTCCGTATAATTACATGCTTCAAGGGGAGCAAGCGAAATCTGGAAAAATTGGCATATTGACCAATGCGACAAATAACTACTCTGTTATGGGTTATCTACTTTTTGGCATCCTAATGAATTTTACTACTTTTGGTGTTTTATGGGCTTATGTAGCGATTATTTTACTTGGGCTTTTCTTGTTAAACGGATTAGCTGGCAGAATTCAAGAAGAGGCAAAGAAAAAATTATAAAATAAATTTTCCCCGATTAAATTACATCAGAAGAGAAAAGAATTTTTTAATACATCCGACAACAGCGCGTTAGCGGTTCGGCTGCGGCCTCTTCCAAGTTGACTGGTTGTAGGCCTTCGGCACATTATACAGCCAGTCAACTTCGCCAAGCAACGCGCGAACGTTGTCGGAAATAACAAAAATTTTAATTAACTATAATCCTATGACGGCAGAAGAAAAACAACAATCAGATACCCAAATAAAAATGGTAAGACTCGAAGTCTACTCTAAGCTAGGAGAAACGAGCATTTGGGAAAGATATAAGACTTTACCTACTGTCAGTACTTTAGCTGCCACCTTGCTTATTGTAGCAACCTTCAATAAAGACCTACTCCCAATAACGCCATTTATTAAAATATTATTAGCAATATTGCTTTTGCTAATACCTATATCGTTAATTGTTTTTCTTCATGCTTTACATCAAGCGGAAATCCATGCGCGAGAAAAAATTGCCGAAATAACAGACGATAAAAACTGGAAAGATCGAGTAAAACCAGGAATGCAAAATTACATGCCATGGATAATAACAGCAATTTTTTCATTAATAATAGTTATTATTACTTTCTTAATACTTGGAGGGTCATTTAATTTGAAATAAAATTTTTGTTACATCCGACAACACGAGCTATCCAGTTCGCTCGCTAAATAAAATTATTTAAAAAAACTTGTCTATGCAAACATGTCCCAAATGCAGTTCACATAATGTAAAAGAAGTTTATCGTGCTCATCACGACAGTAATACAATTCCCCATATTGGAGAAAGAGACCCAGAAAAATATGAATGTGAAGAATGTCAAAATCAGTGGGATAATAAAAAATAGTTTTATTTTTAACGCTCGCTCACCCATATTTTGCAACGAGATTGCGTTATTGCGCACTTTTCCGACTCAAATGTACTTGCCTCCCCAGTTTCTCCAAGTTTCCGTAGGGAATGGTTTTTTGGCGACATTGCGAGCGCAGCCGGTCGAGCATCATGATGCGAGACCTTCGCGGAGGCGTACATGCTAGCCGTAGCGAACTTGGCGAAGCGTTCGCCAAAAAACCATTCCCTACGGAAACCCTCATTGGAAAAACTGATAGGCGCCTTACTGTTGCGGAACCACCTGCGTTTGAGTCGGCGATGCAGCCTGCGTTGTTTGCGTTGCCGGCGCTACCACTGGCTTGTTATAAGTGATCGTAAATTTAGTATGGGCGCTTTCGTTGCCCTGGGCATCCACCGCATACGCATCATAGTCATTAACACCCGGCTTTAAATTGTCGCCATTCTCGTTGGCGTAATAAATCCAGGAAGTCGTCCCCGGCACAAATTTACCCAACGTAAACCCGTTCACAATCACTTTGGCAGCTCCTTGCACTTCACCCACAATTTTCACAACTCCAACCGTTACAGTTGAAGAGTTCACTCCATTAAAACTAAGAACCTTTGGCGCTGTTAAAGCTTGATTTTGCTGAGTTGCCTGTGTTTGTTGAGTCTGCTGAGTTGAACCGGCCCCAACATTATAATGAACCACAACCTGAGACATACTTGTGCCCTTGTGCCCATCAACATCAACTCCATAAAAAACATAAGTGTTATCACCCTGCTTTAAGTTTCCATAACTTTCCGCAAGATTATAAGTAAAAGTCGGATCCCCCGCCTTGAATTTCTGCAATTGATAATTTTCTAAAGTTCCAGCCAAAGTTTGAGTCACAAAGATTTTTGCAGTTCCGGAAGAAGCCGTACCGCTAATAGTCAATTTTCCCGTAGTTACAGTCACTTCCGGTTGAGCCGGAGAAGTAATTGTTACCTTTGGAACCTGATTTGATTGAGTTTGCTGAACAGTTTGACTCCCTGAAGTTTGGGTTGAACCGGTAACTTGCGTCTGTGAAGAAGCCTGAGTTTGAGAACTCGTTCCGCCGGTTAGCACATTTGGCTTTGGCTGACGCGCAAAATCGGTCGCATGTTCATCTTCCTGAACATTCCAGGCATACCAGCTGCTTCCTTTAAATTCATCCCGAATCGCAATCAACGCCGAAGGATTTTCATGATTCTTAAAAGATTTTAAAGTCGCCGGATCCAAATCAAGTTCCTGCCCAACACCAACATCCTGAGTATCGGCAACTTCATTTTTATTATCGTCATTCGCATAAATATCCACCTTGATCGCCCCTTTCAAAACACGAACAACTTCAGTTGCCTCGGCCTTTTCCACCTCAACAATATTGCCAACATCCTTCACCAACATATGCTCCGTTTTTAGTTCAAATTTAGAAGTTTTAGTATCTTCCGTTATAACGCGATTGACCCATGCAGCACCAAAATCAAGCGTTAAAGCGATTTTTTCATCGCCACTTCTTTTAGCCACATCAACCAAAGTAATTCCCGAATCCTGCTCAAGTCGCACCACGCTGCCATTATAAAACTGCAAAACCAGTCTTCCACCCTGCAAAGTTTTCACGGAATCCCCTGCCAATAACTTTGTTCCACTAAAAGCATCCTGCCACTCGGAAGTTCCATAAGGCAGAATTTTCGCATTCCCCTGAGCCACATAAAAATAAACATCACCGGTTTTGCCCTGAAAAGCCCCAAAAACCTGAAAAGCCAGAATAACAACCACACCGATTCCAACTATCGATAAAAAAGGTAATAAATAATCAGAAGATCGTTTTCGTTGAATCCTTCTGCTGCGCATACAAATCAAAGTAAAAAAACTGAGAAGAGTATATCAAAAAAAATTATAAATTAAAAATCATAAATTCGTAATTTCTAATTCGTAATTGAATTAAACTCCCATTTCTCTTTTTAGAGCATTAACATCGCGCACCAGACGTTCATCAACTTTCATCTGTGCAACAATTTTATTACATGAATGCAGAATGGTTGTGTGATTACGGCCACCAAAATTTTCACCGATCGCCTCGTAAGACTGATCCAAAATCTCACGAATCAAATACATGCAAATCTGGCGTGGAAACATAATCTCTTTGCAGCGCTGTTCTCCAATCAAATCACTGCGCGGGATTTTATAATAACCCGCAACCAGATCAATAATATCATCCAAAGTTCTAACGGCGCGTTTGTTAATATCGTCCATGTTATAACCAACCAGATTATCAACCTTGTTCAGTTTTTTAATGGCATCGGCAACCGAACGAATGGTTGGATTTGTCTGCTCCAATTTGGCCAGGGCAATCGCATTAATCAAAATACCGATCATCTCACGCACACTGCTTGTTACGTTGTAAGCAATAAATTCCAAAATCTCGGGCGCAATCATTTCGCCATATTCCTGGGCTTTGCGTTGAAGAATCGCGACTCTGGTTTCAAAATCAGGCAAACAGACTTCAATCACCATTCCCATTGCAAAACGGCTTCTTAAGCGGTCATCCAGCCCATCCAAATCACGCGGAGGACGGTCGGCACTCATAATGATTTGCTTTCCGGCATCGTAAAGTTCATTAAAAGTATGGAAGAATTCCTGCTCGGAAGTGGCTTTGTTGGCAAAAAACTGGATATCATCAACAATCAAACAATCCACATTGCGATAATTATCTTTAAAAGGCTTGGTGTGGCGCTTTCCAATGGCATCAATAATTTCATTGATGAACTTTTCCGCAGTCATATAAATTACACGTTTGTTAGGATGATTCCTTAAAATTTCATTGCCGGTAGCCTGCAAAAGATGAGTTTTGCCAAGTCCAACCTGTCCATAAAGATAAAGCGGATTATAAATATCGCCTGGTTTTGCCGCCACAGCCGTACAGGCAGCATGCACCAAACGGTTATTTGATCCGGGCATAAAATTATTCAGATGATATTTCATCATCTTACTGCGCATCGTTCCATCCACAATTACTTCCATCTTATTTGGCACTTTTCTAACCGAAGGACTTTCGCCCATTGCATCCTTAAACTTGGTCATATCAATCTTATCCGGATGATCCTGATCAGCCAAAGCAGGCACTATCTCGTATTGAACATCACGAATTGAAGCATCGCCTTCCTGAGCCAATTGCAAAAGCTTTAAATGATACCTTTCACGAATAAACTCCTTGGAAAAAATCACCGGAAACCCAAGAGTTAAAACTCCATCGGAAACCCCAACGATAATCGAATTATTAAAAAAAGTTAAAATATGCTGCTTATTAGCAGAAGAAAAAAGTTTTGTGAGGATTTGCTCCCAAAAGCTCTTCTTGTCCATAGCAAGCAAAAATTAACAAAAATAAAAAGAGGAATCGAAACAGAAAGGTGAACCCAATTCTCTTTCCACCTGCGACCAAGTATAGTTCTTTTTCCCCTTCTCACAAGATCATCTTAACGACCACCGCCCCCATCTATCAATAGGGCCTACCTCCCAACTACATACTACCTCTTGAGTCCAAATGGATAATTAAAAATGTTTCCACAAAAACTTCAATGATACCTCAAAGCAAAAAACTTCACCATGCAACAAAATTTATTAACGACTTCTAAAATATTTTTAAAATATCGCTATAGGTGACAGCAAGAATCAATCCCATTAAAACAACAAACCCGATCGTGTGGATAATGCCTTCATACCTTGCACTAAGCCTTCTTCCAATAATCATTTCAATCACCAGGAATAAAAGTCTGCCACCATCCAAAGCCGGAAAAGGCAGAACATTAATGATTGCCAAACTCAAAGAGAGCAAAGCCATAAATCTAAGCAGCGACATAATCCCCTCCTGCACAAAAACAAAGGTCATTTGGGCAATTCCAACCGGACCCGCAACGCCTTCCGGAATTGTAAATTTAGTCACAAAAGAACCAATCACATTTCCAAACATTTGCACAGTTAACACGGACAATCTGCCGGACTCGCTCAAGGCCTTGGAAGCCGCCGTCAAGAAAGGATAACGCACGTCATTGATCTTTATGACCGAATTCACGTTATCAACCCCAAAAAGACTGATTTGTCTGTTTTGATAAGGTTCCAAAACCGAAAGTCCAACCCCAACCAAACCATTCGCGTCCGGAGTAACCTCAATTTTTTGCTCTTTATCATCACGCAACAAGGTATAAGTCAGCTTTTTGTTGGCTGATTTATGAGTTATATCGATTAACTGTTGCGGAAAAGAAATCACCTGATCGTCAATTTTAGAAATCACATCACCAATTTTAAAACCGGCTTTTTCCGCAGGAGTATTAGGAAAAACGTCACTAACCACCACCCTTTGCGTTACCGGTAACGCCACCTGGAAATTCACAATCTGGCCATCTCTTGAAATCATCATGCGCAAATCGTTCGCAGACTGAACAGCTTTATCAAAATCACTCACGGCAAAAATTTCTCTATCATTGATTTTAAGGATAATGTCACCGGCACGTAAACCGGTCTGGTAATAAACCGAATCCGCAGGCGCGGCATGAACCTTCACCGCAGGCAAGAAAGCTATTTCATAAACTTCAAAACCTGTACCTTGTGGATTTGCCTGCAAAGTTAAAGTTGTTTTCTGCCCACCACGAAGAACTTCAACCACCTGTTGTTTGATTGATTGCGTAATTTTAGCCATTTCCTCACTGGTTGTAATTTGATGACCATCAACCGATAAAACCAAGTCACCAATCTGCAAACCGGCAATTTGGGCCGCACTGCCCTCTTTAACATTTTTAACGGCAACCCCGGGTTGAACCTGAATAGTGCCATCGTGGATACCGGTCAAGACATCATCACCATTCAAAATAAGTGGCTGAATTCCAAACAAAAAACCAATCGTCAAAAGCAAAAACGCCAAAACAAAATTCATCACAACACCCGCCAACACCACCGCCATTCTGGCCCGAAGTGACTTACTGCTGAAGCTATGCGGATTTTTGAGCATTTTCGAATCATGCGCATCCTCACCCAGCAACTTCACAAAACCACCAAACGGAATAGCGTTAATGGAATACAAAGTTTCGCCTTTCTTTACGCCCCAAATGCGCGGAGGAATGCCAAATCCGAACTCCTCAACTTTTATGCCACATTTTCGTGCAACAATAAAATGACCCAATTCATGCACTAAAACCAGAACCGAAAAAATGACGATAAACGCAATGATTGTAAGAAAGATACTCATTAAGTTCTAATTAAATATTAAAGGGGAGCTTTCCAGAGAATAATCCCCTTCGAGCACGGGCCCCCCAAGACCCCAGGTGCTCTCAGTGAATTATCCTCTGGAAAGCTTTTGTTATTATTTAAACCGTCATAACGTCTTTTTCTTTGTGCTTAGCCAGAGATTCAATATCTTTATTAATGTTATCAACCTGGTCTTGTAAACGTTTTTCCGATCCTTTTACTTCATCTTCCGTAATCTCTTTACCTTTTTCCATCGCTTTGATTTTGTCCATGGCCTGCTGGCGATGATGACGAACGCTAATTTTAGCTTCCTCAGCCAACTTGTTAACAATTTTGGTTAAATCTTTGCGGCGCTCTTCGGTTAACGGTGGAATATTTATACGAATCACAATTCCATCATTGGTTGGATTAAGATTGAGCTGAGCCAACTGAATGCCGGTTTCAACCGCTTTTAACAAACCTTTATCCCAGGGTTGAATTTGAATTGTCTTTGCATCCGGAACCGAAATATTCGCCAAATTTTTAAGAGGTTGCCTTGAACCGTACGCGTCAACCGTCACGCTTTCCACTATAGAAGCGTTTGCACGCCCAATTTGCAAATGGGAAAATTCCGTCTTTAAATGTTCAAGAACCTTTTTGAATTCCACATCGGATTGTTGGAGTAGACTATCTGTTATCATATCAATTATAAATTATGAATTATTAATTGTTGAATTTTTTCACACCTCATGAAATCAGCGTTCCCACCGCGTCACCCTTTACCGCCCTGGCAATATTACCCTTTTTATAAAGATTGAAAACCAAAATTGGCAATTTTTTCTCTAAACACAAAGAAACCGCACTAAGATCCATTACCTGCAACTCGCGCGCCAAAACCTCGTTATAAGTGAGTTTCTTAAAACTCTTGGCATCCTTATACTTCATTGGGTCTTTGTCGTAGATATAATCAACCTTCGTCGCCTTCAAAACCACATCACATTCAAGTTCCAAAGCCCGCAAAGCCGCAGCAGAATCAGTCGTAAAATAAGGACTTCCGGTTCCACCCGCACAAATAACCACTTTGCCACGTTTTAAATAATCCATGGCTTTGGCACGCAAATAAGTTCCAACCACAACCGGCATGCTAATGGCCGAAAGAGCCCGCGCATCCACCCCAAGTCTGGTAAAAGTATCCTGCATGGCCATCGCATTCATGATTGTAGCCAACATTCCCATATAATCCGAACTCACACGATCCAGTTTTGAATCCTTAAAATCGCGATAACGCCAGATATTTCCGCCACCAATCACAATCGCAACTTCCACTCCCAGTTTTTTTACATCCGCAACCTCACGACACAATTCCTCCAAAACCTTAAAATCGATTACTCCGCCTTCTTTTCCTTCCAAAATTTCCCCGGATAATTTAAGTAATATCCGTTTATATTTAAGCTTTGTAGTAGCCATGTTATTTCGTTAATAAAATGTAGGTGAGGACAACGCCGATCGCCAAACCGATCAAAAAGACAATTGGCACTTTTTTCTCTTCGCGCTCATCATGAGTTCCCGCGAGTTCTGTAAGCAAATTCGAACTTAACACTATATCTTCCTCTCCACTGTTTTTCACAACTTCATCAAAATCATGGCTTGCAATCAATTGAACAAACTTGGAAAACTTCACTCTGACAAAATCTTTTGGTTCCGAATCCTGTTCGATTGTTGAAAGCATCGGCCCCTGATCATCCGAATCATCCGTCTGATTCAAAAAATCATTGGAAGGCATTGCGTCTTCAATGGCATCATCCAATTCCTGTGATTGATTGAATTGATCATAAGAGTTATCACGCAAAGGTTCAACCCGTGTTTCAACTCTTGGATTAACACGATGCACCATAAAAGAATCCTCTTCCTTTGGCTTATTAATGGCAATATCTCTCATTGCTGGACGTCTGGAAGAAGTTTTTTTAGCAGTTGGCATAAGCGAAAATTAAATCCTTCGAAAAATATAGCATAAAACCAAAGTAAGAACAAAAAAAAATTGCACTTATGCCATATTCAAGCCAGCCTTTTTTCATAAAGATTTCATAATCTGTTTAGAAATATTTAATCAAATCTCATATATATTGACAGCGTACAACAGAATCTATACTTTTTAATCGGACTACCAGCAACAAAAGCCTCTTTTTCTATAATCATGGTTAAAGAACCAAAAATCTCAACGGCATTTGAAAAAAAACACGCCGGACAAGTCACAATTTCCTTAAACGGAAAAATTATCGGCATGGGCAAAAACGCCATATTTGCCTTGAGAAATGCTAAAAAGAAGATGCCAAATATTGAAAAAAAAGAGTTTCTTGTTAGCCGGATCCACTCTCAATACATTGCAATTTAAATTTCCATACATCAAGGGTTATCCAAAATTAATGGCCAAATTGGGGATCCAAAATCAAACTGCCAGATATTTTAGATTTCTTATAGATAGTGGTGCAGATTACACCGTAATTCCGAATTCCTACGCCGCGCTTTTAGGCTTGGAATATAACAAAATCGAAAGTGAAGAAATTAAAGTAGAGGTAGCAAATTTAGCATTCATGCATACCAAAAAAACAAACTTAACCCTAACTCTAGAAGGTCACAATTTTGAAATACCAGTCCTGATCGCAAAAGAAGAGGCCGAATGCCTTTTAGGTCGCAAAGGAATCTTTGAACATTTTGATATTACTTTTCAAGAGAGAAACGAAGAAGTCATTTTTCAGCAAAAATAACCTCAGTGGCTTCTTTCTTCGAACAAACAAAAAGCGGAGCGTCTTTGGATTAAACACACCCCGCAGCGTGAGCGAGGACCGTGTGTTTAACCCAAAGACCGAAGCGCCTACATTCCCATGCCCATGCCTCCCATACCGCCCATCCCTGCGCCACCCATTCCGCCACCTTCGGATTTTTCTTCCGGTAAATCTGTGACCGCACATTCTGTTGTTAAGAAAATTCCGGCAATCGATGAAGCATTTTGCAATGCTGAACGAGTTACCATTTTTGGATCGATAATTCCGGCTTTAACCATATCGACATATTCATCTTTGGCAGCGTCATAACCAATTCCAACCTTCGCTTCCAAAACTTTTTGCACGATTACCGCGCCTTCTTTTCCGGCATTCACCGCAATTTGATACAAAGGAGCACTCAATGCACGTTTTACAATTTGGATACCGGTAAGTTCATCAGCATCACCTGTCATTTTGTCCAAAACGTGAGCAGCCTGTAACAAAGCAACTCCACCACCCGGAACAATTCCTTCCTGAACCGCAGCCTTTGTAGCGGAAACAGCATCTTCAATACGATGTTTCTTTTCTTTGAGTTCGGTTTCTGTGGCAGCACCAACTTTGATTACGCCAACGCCACCGGCCATTTTAGCCATACGTTCAATCAATTTTTCTTTGTCGAACTCGGAAGTGCTCTTTTCCATTAAAACCTTAATTTCAGCCACACGAGCTTCCACATCTTTCTTGTGACCTTTTCCTTCAACAATGATAGTTTTATCTTTATCGGCAATCACTTTTCGAGCCTGACCCAAATCGGCAAGTTCAACTGTTTCAAGCTTTAAACCAACTTCTTCCGTGATCAAACGACCACCTGTTAATGCCGCAATATCCTTCAACATTTCTTTACGACGATCTCCATAAGCCGGAGCCTTAACCGCCAAAACATTGAAAATACCTCTTAATTTATTCAAGACAAAAGTCGCAAGTGCTTCACCTTCTACGTCCTCGGCAATAATCACAAGTTCCTTTTTTCCGGCCTGAGCCACCTTTTCAATGATTGGCAGAAGTTCCTGAATTGAAGTTAATTTTCTGTCTGTGATCAAAATATAAGCATCTTCATAAATGGCTTCCATACGGGCAGGATCTGTCACCATGTAAGCGGAAATATAACCATTGTCGAATTGCATACCTTTTACAACTTCTTTTTCAATACCCATAGTTTGCGCTTCCTCAACCGTAACAACGCCATCGTGACCAACCATTTCCAAAATGTCCGCAATCAGCTTTCCAACGTCTGCATCCTGAGCGGAAATTGTTGCAACCTGGGCGATCATTTCCTTGGAATCACCAATATCAATCTTCATTTTTTCGAGCTCCTCACAAATTCTGGCAACAGCGCGATCAATTCCATGCTTTAATTGAACCGGATTTGCGCCGGCTGTAACATTGCGTAATCCTTCAGCAATAATTGCCGCAGCAAGAACTGTAGCGGTTGTTGTACCATCACCGGCAACGTCATTAGTTTTAGTAGCAACCTCTTTTACCAGTTGAGCACCCATGTTTTCAAAAGCGTCTTTAAGATCAATTTCTTTGGCGATAGTTACGCCATCGTTGGTAATCAAAGGTGAGCCATATTTTTTGTCCAGGATTACATTGCGACCCTTTGGCCCCAAAGTAATACGAACAGCATGAGCCAATTTGTTCACACCGGAGATAATTTTTTGGCGGGCTTCATCCCCAAAAAGAATTTGTTTTGCCATAGTGTGTAATCAATTAAGAATTAATAATTAGAAATGAATAATTGGTGGATTGATTGGTTCGGATTTTGCCATATTCCCTTCACACACAGGGCCCCTACCCCGGATGTGTTCAGGTAACATGGCAAAACCCGAACCAGACCTTAAATTTTTAATTTATTTAGTCGATGACGGCCAAAACGTCGGATTGGTTTAAGATTAGGAGTGCTTTGCCTTCTACTTTTACTTCGGTTGGGCCGTATTTTGTAAAAAGAATGATGTCCCCTTCTTTTACTTCCATTGGGATGTGCTTGCCATTGTTGTCGATTCTGCCTGTTCCAACAGCCAAAACTTTTCCTCTTTGAGGTTTATCTTTGGAAATGGTGTCAGGAATAATAATTCCGGATACGGTTTTAGTTTCTTCGCTCACAGCCTCAACCACAATGCGGTCTTCCAGCGGACGAATCTTCGCAGAAATTTTGTCTGTCATAAAAAGTTAAAAATTAAGAAATAAATATTTTAATGGAAATCCTCCACCAGAGGCCCACCTATAATAAATTTAGCACCCGAGATCGTCAAGTGCTAAATTAAACGTCCCCATTTATTTTAGGCTTAAATTGCCAATTTTTGGCTAGTTCACGCATTATCGACCTGACAAAATTCAATAATTTTGATATAATAGACTGATTAAGAAATCTCATGGAATTTACATCTCTTTCAACAAAACCAAAAACTCAAGTTTCTTTACCAGTTGCCGGAAAAGAAATCGACGTTAGTTATGATGAAAACAGCATTTCAATTGATGAAAATTTAAATGCACAGATTTTAAAGTTATTAAGCAGCGGATACTCCTATCTTCTCAACATTATTGATAGAAAATCCATGCTCGGAATGAAAAATATACTTAAATTAAAAAGAACAGGACGGCATCAGACCGCTGGTTTAGATATGGATATTAATGTTGAACAAATTGAACAAAGCCTTAACTCAGGTGATCCCTACCAGATAGATCTACAACAATCACTCCTAATCCATGAAATTGTTCATCATCTTGTCACCGAAGAACATTTCCCAATGTTCATAGAGATGATCTACATGTTGGAAAAAGGTCACATTGAGCGTTTTCAAAACATCAAACAACTTTTTCTAGCAAAAAAAATATCAAAACCCTATCAAGATGGTCTTCTACAAATAGCTGCATGGCTGGGCTATACCAACATCGAAACAATGCTTGATAATTTTCCACTATTAAATCCTGCAAATTTGAAAGAAATATTCAAAAGAAAATACAAAGAGTTATGTGAACAAGATCCAGAAATAAGTGTGCAAATTGAAGATACAAGGCAAAAACTTAGAAATGCTGCCTAACTCTCTACACCGCAAATTTCTCTGCGCGAGTTTCGCGAATCACCAAAACCTTAATTTGGCCTGGGTATTGTAAATCGCGTTCAATCTTGCGGGCAATATCATGAGAAAGCTTCACCGATGACAAATCATCCGCCTCTGTCGGAGAAACAAACACACGCACTTCCGCGCCTGCCTGAACGGCAAAAACCTTGGAAACCCCTGCAAACGAGCTGGCGGTATTTTCAATTTCTTCCAATCTCTTAACATAGGAATCCAGATTTTCTTTATTAGCCCCCGGACGGGTATTGGCAATGGAATTGGCAGCCTGCACAATCATTGCTTCCAAACTAACCGCAGCCGGATCACCATGATGCGATTCAATGGCATGAACAACCGCATCGGGCATACCAAACTTCTTGGCAATATCACGTCCAATTTGCGCATGATGTCCCTGAATTTCGTGATCAACAGCCTTACCAATATCATGGAGTAAACCCGCTTTTCGGCAAACATTCACATCGGCACCAAGTTCGGAAGCCAAATTGGCAGCCAAAAAAGAAACTTCCATTGAATGCTTCAGCACATTCTGACCAAAACTTGTGCGGAATTTTAGACGTCCCAATAATTTAATTAAGTTTGGATGTAAGCCGGCCACACTTGTTTCATACGCAGCCTTTTCACCCAATTCTTTCATCATGGTATTAACTTCTTCCTTAACCTTTTGAACCGTTTCTTCAATGCGGGCCGGATGAATACGTCCATCGGTAATCAAACGCTCCAAAGCGATTTTTGCAATATAACGTCGTACCAAATCAAACCCGGAAATAACAATCGAACCGGGAGTATCATCAACAATTACATCAATACCGGTAGCTTCTTCAAAAGTATTAATATTACGACCTTCACGGCCAATAATGCGACCCTTAAGATCATCACTTGGCAAAGTTACAACTGTAGCTGTGGACTCCGTAGCCGTTTCCGCAGCATACTTTTGAACCGCATCAGCCAAAATAAACTTGGCACGTTCCTTGGACTGATCCTGCAATTCCTTTTCTGACCTTTGAATGTGGACAACCAGATCAGCCTTGTAATCTTCCTCAACCTGTTTAAAGAGCAATGTTTTGGCTTCATCACGGGAAAGTCCGGCAATCTTCTGCAATTCCTGTCCCTGCATATCATGAATTTTTTGAACCTCTTCACGAAGTGATTTAACCGCGGTTACCTTGCTTTCAAGCTCAGTTTTCAAATTGTCCGCCTGATTATTTTTTTGATCAAGAGCTTCCTCTTTGCTGATCAAACGCTCTTCAATTTTCTCGATCTGTTCGCGCTTTTTTTCTTCTTCCTGCTTGAACTTTTCAAGAGTTTTAAAAGCTTCATTACGGGCCTCCAATAAAACCTCTTTAGCTTTAGCATTGGCCTGTTGAAGTACCTGTTCACTCTTTTCATTTAGATCCTTGTTTTTGGTTTCGGTCTCTTTTTTGCGGTAAAAATAACCGGCCGCGCCGCCAATGACCAAGGCGACAATCAGAATAATAAAACTGGTAGATGACATATCGGAAAAAGTTAGAGAAACATATCTCTAAAAGGGTGAATTGCATTGAAGTAGATCCGGTCTTAGCTGAAGTTATGGCTTACTGACAGCTTTAAACTGTCGGCACATGCCCGATTGATAGTTTCCAAAGACTTAAAACAAATTGGAGATATCTCAGAATTTTTCATTAACTTTGCTCGTTAAGACTATTGCTATTTAAATGCCCCTTTTAGATTTTGACCGCAATCAGCATAATCATGAGTGGAAAATATGTCAACAAAGCCAAAAGGTCCACTTTCTAAAGGTGGCAATCACATCACGAAACCAGTCTAAAAATCAGGTTGCCAAAAGGTGGAATTGTTTTAGAAATGAAGATTTTAAGAAGAATTTAGAATTTGTTAATTTTCAAAGAGTACGGTGCATCTGTTTTCATATTAAATCACCATGAATAAAACTTTTTCAAACACGATCAAAACCATCGCGGGAACCAGATCCCGGGCAAAAACAAGCAACCGTGTGAGCCGCCTGATAATTAGCCTCATATTAGTTTGCGCCATACTCTCGCAAGATTCGCACATAATCAAAGCTGCCATTTCGGAAGTCCAAATTCTTGAATCGGGAACTCAATTGGTAATTTCCAGGGTCAATTTTAAAAACAAAGAAAACGACTGGCTGGAAATTTACTATTTTTCGCCAACTGCAAAAGATTTCAACCTCAAAGGTCTAAACTTCGCCGCCGATAAAATCTTCAAAAAAATTGACCGGGATTTTACGATCCATTCCGGTCAGCACCTAAAACTTACTTTTAAAGCTGATCAGCCCGATACCGAAACAAATTTTTACACTACTTATACCGGACTTACCGCAACCACCGAACAAATCACCATTACCCTTGGAACAACAATTTTAGATGCCGTTTGCTGGAGTAGTAAAAAACCAACAACCGATGAAATAAAAGATCAGGAGGATTTATTCAAAATAGGAGCCTGGATTTCTGGTGATCCCGCAAGCTGCCCAAGCAGTGAAGACATCCAAACCAATCAAAGCCTAATCCGCAAAAAGTCAGGTACGGAAGCAAGCACCACCAGCTCCCTAAAAGACACCAACAATAAAGATGATTGGGAACTTGAGGCGATCGCGAGCAAAACCGACAATCCAGTCCCGACATCAGGAAAAGTTAAAACCTCAACTTCAAATCCCGCACAAACGCCTGCGCCTACACAGACACAAAGTTCAACAACAACTCCTGCGCCAATCTCAATTCCAACTTCGACCCTTGCACCTCCCTCTGCGCCTGCACAAGCCAAAACATCTGCACAACCTAAACCCAAGGCTACAAAGACCACCAAGGTTACCACCCCAAAAAAGACCACCAAAGCAACCAGCAAAACCGTCATCACCAACGGCGACCTTTCAAATGAAATCATTGTTACGGAAATTTTCCCGCATGCTTTAAAGGACGATCGCAATAACGAATGGATTGAAATTTACAATGCAGGCACAAAAAACATAGATTTAAATGGATGGAGCCTGGACGATTTGGAGGGCGGAAGTAAACCTTTTAAAATAAAAAACCTGAGCATCAAACCAAAAGAGTTCCTGATTTTCACAAGCAAACAAACCAAATTATCTTTGGGAAACGCCAAAGATGAAGTCCGATTATTGGACTATAAAAACAAACTAATCAGCAGCATAGCTTACGAAGAAGCACCTATCGGAAAATCCTACAGCAGGATTTTAGTAAACAAAGAAGATGGATCAACCGAAGAAAAATGGTTTTGGGGCAAACCTTCACCCAAAGAACAAAATCCAACATATCAAGAAATAGAAGGAACAATTAAAGACGAACCAACTAATTATTTTTTCAACTTTGAAGATAAAACAGGCCAACAAAAAAACATTCTTTTTGACGAAAGCACAATCCCCTTAGCCATGGCCAAAACAACCTTCATTAAAGGAGCCAAGACCAAACTAAATATCACAACAAATCCGCAAGACCCCACCAATTATCAACTGCAAAATTATGAAATTTTGGCCGATTCAACTGGCAATAAAAACAATTCCGGCTCACTAACATCCACTATCGTATTCATTTTATTGTTAATGACCGGACTTGGACTTTTTCTCGCTAAAAAACATTTAAAAACGGAGAAGTAATCTATCAACCCAATCTTCTGGCCAACGAAGACAAAATTGCTTATAGTAGAGCCGGTAAAGTTTTATGCTATTTTATTTTTCAAAATTCTATGAACGAAAAAACAAATCCCTGGATGCTCTCCACTGCCGTACTTATAGGACTAATCATCGGTTTTACCATTGGAAGAGTTATTCCAAACATTTCACCGGTTGATAGCAAAAACGTTGCAGCAAATACACTAAACGCCCAAAACGCAGCCAATCCAACGGCAGCAGCCCCAACCGCCCCGGCAGCTCAACAAGAACCACAATTTGCAGAGATTAACATTGACTATTCCACGGCAACTATTGGTAAAACCACCGATGGCAACTGGACCCTTGGCGATAAAAAAGCAAAAATAACTTTAGAAGAATACAGCGATTTTCAATGTCCATACTGCCATTCATATTCCGCGACAACCTTCCCTCAACTTTATAAAGATTACATAGCGACCGGAAAAGTTTATTACATCTATCGTAATTTCCCTTTAAGCTTCCATCCTCAAGCCCAAAAAGCGGCAGAGGCGGCAGCCTGTGCCGGTGAACAAAATAAATTCTGGGAAATGCATGATGCCCTCTTCAACAATCAGAATGCTTGGAGTTCTCAAACCGAAACATATTTACAAACCTTTCAGGGGTTCGCTCAAAAGCTTGGCCTGGACATGACCAAATTTAATCAATGTGTAAACAACGACCAATTCAGCGCACTCATCAAAAAAGATCTGGCCGCCGGTAACAAAAAAGGCATAACCGGAACTCCAACATTCCTTGTGAATGGTGAAAACGAAATCGTTGGAGCGCAAGAATACAGCAAATTTCAAGAAGCTCTTAACTTGAAGACAAAATAATCAACCGGACCGACGCAAACTACTGCATCTTAAAATCCTGGTGCCGGCTCAACTCGTAAATAAGTTCAAACATAAGTCCACGTTTTATATTTTCAGAAGAATTAAGTCCGGTAGTTGCCTCTTGGCCAATTGCCGGATTTGCGTTGAAATTTTTTGTAATTAAATTAAGCGCATTTTCCACCGAAATAGGATCTAAAGGCTTAAAAGTACCATCTTTATAACCCTGAACAATCCCCTTTGATTTGGCATAACAAACAGATGGAGCAAAAACTTCCGCCTTAACATCCTTAAAACACCCACGATACCTGACAAAAGTCGGCTGAACATTGGAAGCCAAAACCACCAACTTAAGTAACTCGGCCCGCGTAATTACTTCATCCGGATGAAAAGCACCATCTTTATCTGCAACTGCAAGACCTCTGACCTTAAAGTAACTTAGAGCCTGCGCATATGGATAATCTGACTGAACATCGCTGAAAAGTGCCTGGAGTTTATCCGCCGAAGCATGCACACTTCCAATCTTAGCCGAATAGGGACGTAAATAAAAAGCCGCCGCAAGCAAAAACAAGATCAAAGCAACTACCTCTATTTTTAGAAAAGTTTTTTCAAAAGTAATCCACCATGGTTCATCCTGCTTTTTTATTTTGTTTTTATTTTTGTAAGCCATTTCTTTATATTCAAAAATCCTCTAATTGTACCACATTAGAAGACTTTTGGGAATGGCCCATAGCCGCAAAACCACTACTTCTTTAAAATACTTCTGTACTCCAACTGATAAATATGAAGTAAGGTCAAACAAAGAGTCAAAATCAAAGGCCCAAAAATCAGACCGGAAAGCCCAAACATGACCAAACCTCCAAAAATCGCAAAAAATACCAGCAACTGATTAAGATTGGCCTGATTTCCAACAAAATAAGCCTGGAAAATATTATCAAGCGTGCTAACAATCAAAGTTCCCCACACCAAAACAAAAATACCTCCAATAATATTGCCATTAACCAACAAAAAGATTCCGGCCGGAAGCCAAACTATAGCAGGACCAATAATCGGCACCACCGAAAATATCGCCATTGCCGTTCCCCAAAAAAGCGGATTTGGAATACCAACAATCAAGAAACTAAGACCACCGGCAATACCCTTTATAACCGAAACTAAAAAGATACTAACCAGAGTTAATTTACTCATCTCTTTAAATTTCTTAAAAAGCTCCAGATCATATTTCAAAGACAAAGGACTCAGCTGAATCAACTTTTGCGTAATCATCTTTCCATCCTTAAACAAATAATAAAGCGAAAAGAACAGTAAAAATGAATCCAACAAGAAACCGCCAAGACCTTTCAAAATACTCGCACTCTCGGCAACCAAAAAAGTACTGACTGTTCTAGCCACATCAACCAAAGTTTGCTTCAAATCCAAAGATCGAATATCCACAAACCCGGCTATTTGGCCTTGCACAGGATCAAAAAGGTCATGAACAAAATTTCCATCTTGCCATTTTAAATACTGATCAAATTGACCGGTTTCAATTTTTTGATTTAGAAAACCATATATATCCACCGCCTGACGACTCAACATCACCACAAAAATCATTAAAGGAATCACAATTAAAAATAAAACCAGCGTACACGTAACAAAAGAAGCCAGTCCCGATCTGTTTTTGAAAAATTTTAAAATTACTTTATATAGAGGATAAAAAGTCGTAGCCAAAACTCCGGCCAAAACTAAAATCACAAAAAACGGTCGAATCAAAATAAACATCAATACCAAAGACAAAAGCAATGTTCCAATCAAAAAATAACCGGGAAAATGTGGCAAAATAACCGACCTGCTCTTGACCAGCGTATCAACTAAATTAACACGCACACCATTAACTTTAGCCGATTTTTTTTGTTTTAGTGCCATTTGTTTAGAGTTATTAATTTAAGTAAAAAGAAAACCTATCCCATATCCGGCCAAGGCCGAAACAATGCCTATTACAGCTATTTCAAGGCCGCTTTTTCCCCAATTTCCAACGGTAAATTTAGCTTTTATCGCTCCCAAAACAAACAAAGTCAAAGCTGAAATCGTGATTGAAACATAAATCCCCTGCTGGATAGTTAAAAAGAAAAAAGGCGCCAGCGGAATTAGCGACCCCGTAATGGCAGAAAGCCCCACAATCAAAGCGGCTCCAAGCGGTCTGCTTACTTCCACCGGACTAAGTTTCAATTCTTCCAACATCATGGTATCAAGCCAAACTTTTTCATTTGAAGTAATAACTTTCACAACATCTTCCAGCAACTTTCCTTTAAACCCTTTTTCACGATAAATCTGACGAATTTCTTCAGTTTCAATTTCCGGAACTTCAACAATTTCGCGCTTCTCTTTTTTTAATTGACCATAATAAAAATCACGAGCAGCAACATTTGAAGTATAAGCCACCGCAGCCATAGAAATCGATTCTGCAAAAGCGGCAGCCAACCCGCCCGCCAAAACAATGCGAATAGAAGAAGAAGCGGCGGCAACGCCCAAAATCACGCCCAAAACGTTCACCAAACCATCTTGTCCTCCTAAAATAATATCACTTAAAGAATTACCACTTGAATTATTTTCCGCATGCACCAATTTTGAAACAATTCTTTGTTTTTGTTCAGCCATTAATCATAGATAAAAATCTATGGGCATTATACAAAAAATCTGCAAAAATTGAAATCTTATTTTATTTTCTTACTTGATTTTTATCTTTTAATCATGTACTGTTCAACCAGTACATATTTTTTTCTTATGAACAAAGAATATTTAGATGAACTTTGCGGATTACTGCTTCAGGCTAAAAACAGGCAGGATATCCTGCTGCTATTACAAGATCTTATTACACCGCAAGAACTTGAATCAATCAGCGAAAGACTGGCGATTTTCAAACTGCTTCTAAAAAAAGTTCCACACCGCAAAATAAGTGAAGAATTGGGAGTAAGCATTTCAAAAGTCACACGAGGCTCACATGCCTTAAAGATAAGCAAAAGCGCAATTTCCAAGTAATATTTTTTTATCCAAAGCGTACCGGTCAAACGGTACAACATTGAACCACACTTACCATATACCGATCAACCAATACAATTAAACTAAAACCTCATTTTCATAAATTTATTTGTGATCAGGAAACGCCAATTTCTCTTTTTCATAAATTTGCCCAAAATCACGATTATGCCTTTCTTTTTGAAAGTGCCGAAATCAAAAAAGGCTTTGGGCAATATTCTTTTATCGGCTTTGACCCTCTGCTACTTCATACTTTTAAGGCGGGAGCAAAGGCAAATCCCCTTCAGGAACTTGAAAAAAGCTATAAAAATATCCAATACCAAAATCAGGCCAATTTACCAAATTTTCAGGGTGGATTTGTTGGATATTTTAGTTATGAAGTGGTCCGGCATTTTGAATCACTGGATTTACCAATCGATAAAACCAAAATCCCCGAAGGAATTTTCTACCTGCCAAAAAATCTTTTAATTTTCGACCACTTTGAACAAACTTTAACCCTAATCGCCTATAACGAAGAGGATCTTGCAAAACTGATCAACGAATATAAAAGCACAGTTAGCAGCAGCAAACTGCCGGATTTTAGTGCCAATGCCGAGTTCGATGGAGCTATGCACTCACAAACAAACTTAGCCGCTGAAGCTCAACCGCACGCGCAGCTCGCTGCTGTAGCTTGTCGACAGGCGGAAACAAACATCCTCGCAGACCACTCATTTGAAGATTTAGTCCTAAAAGCAAAAGAAAACATCGTCGCCGGTGAGGTTTTCCAAATCGTTTTAAGTCGGGAGTTCACACAAAAAACCACACTTAAACCTTTGGAAATTTATCGCAGACTACGCAAAACTTCCCCAACTCCTTACATGTATTTTCTAAAATTTCCCGAATTTTCCATTGTTGGATCTTCCCCTGAAACACTTGTAAAAATCGACCAAAACGAAGTTATCATTCATCCAATCGCCGGAACCAGAAGAAGAGGCAAAGACGATCAGGAAGACCAAAAGCTGGAAGAGGAACTCAAAAATGACATCAAAGAAAAGGCCGAACACATGATGCTGGTTGATCTTGGCAGAAACGATTTGGGGAAAATCGCCATACCGGGAACGATCAAAATCAATAACCTTATGAGCATTCAAAAATTCGATCAGGTTATGCACATGGTTTCAGAAATCACCGGAACCCGTGATCCTAAAAAATCGATTTTTGATGTTTTCCAGGCGACTTTTCCTGCCGGGACTTTAACCGGTGCGCCAAAAGTTAGAGCCATGGAAATTATCGCCAAATTAGAAAAAGTACCAAGAGAAATTTATGGCGGAGCAGTGGGCTATTTTGGCTTCAACGGAAACATGGATTTTGCCATAGCAATCAGAACAATGCTCTACAAAGACGGCCAAATTTACTTAAGAGCAGGCGCAGGAATTGTTTATGACTCCCTGCCCAAAAATGAAAATTCAGAATGCCAAAACAAAGCCAAGGGGCCACTTAAAAGCCTTATCATATGAAAACTCTTATCATCGATAATTTTGATTCTTTCACTTATAACCTTTATCAGCTTTGTCATGAGCTTAACGGGAATCCGGAAGTACATCGAAATAATAAAATCAGCATTGAGAATATCAAAAAAGAAAAATATACCCACATTATTTTATCGCCGGGGCCAGGAGAACCGGGGAATAAGCGGGATTTTGGAATATGCGCGGACGTAATTAATTATTTTTCGGGTAAAATTCCGCTCCTGGGAGTTTGCCTGGGACACCAAGGAATAATTAATGAGTTTGGAGGAAAAGTTATTCGCGCACCGCTGCCAGTTCACGGAAAACAAAGCCAGATCAAAATTAACAGTGAACATGCTCTCTTCAAAAATCTTCCGGAAAAAATTTCGGTAATGCGCTATCACTCTCTAATTGGCGAAAAATCTTCTTTACCCAAAGATTTACAAATTATCGCAGAGACGAAAGATGGCTTAATCATGGCCATATCACATAAAAAATTTCCTGTTTTTGGAGTTCAATTTCATCCTGAAAGTATTGGAACGCCCGAAGGTAAATTAATTCTGGAAAATTTTCTAAAAATCACAAATCAACAACAAAAGAAAAGTGGCAAAAAACACGACGTAACAGAATCAACCAAAAAATTATTTGATGACATGATTGATGGCCAATATTCACAAAATGAAATTGCCGATATTCTGAGTAAGCTAGCCCAAAAAGGCGAAAGCATCGATGAAATCACCGGAGCTGTGATGAGTTTAAAAAATCATGCTATAAATCTTGGCTTTAATGAAAAAGATTTAATGGACACGTGTGGAACAGGTGGATCGGGGCTACCCAGAATGAATGTTTCTACCACTGTAGCCTTTGTACTTGCGGCTTGCGGCGTAAAAATTGCCAAACATGGAAACAGGGCAGCCTCGGGCAGATGCGGTAGTTTTGACCTTTTAGAAGGACTCGGAATCAACATCCAACTCAATCCTGAAAAAATAAAAAAGATGATGAGCAAACTAGGAATAGTTTTTCTTTATGCTCCAGCGTTTCATCCAGCCATGAAAATTTTTATGCCAATCCGGAAACAGCTTGGCTTTAGAACCATTTTTAATGTCATTGGACCGCTAATTAATCCTGCTAATCCGGAATATCAGCTTCTTGGCACAAACAAAAAAGCAACCGCCGAAAAATTAATTTCCGTACTGCAAAAAACAGGATCCAAACGCGCCATGGTGGTTACATCTGAAAATGGCTTAGACGAGGTCACCCTGCATGGTAAGACCTATTGTTTTGAACTTGCAGATGGTGAAATCAAAAAATTCATTTTTCAACCTGAAGATCTTGGAATTAAGTCGGCAACTGAATTTGCCAAAATTTCCGGTGGAGATCTTAAAAAAAACATTGAATATTTTCACTTACTTTTACAAGGGAAAGCGCCCGAATCACTCCAGAATTTATTACTTATAAATTGTGCTTTTGGGCTTTACGTAAGAGGTTTATCCAAAAGCATTCCTGCAGGATTGGAGATGGCAAAAGCAACAATTAAAAGTGGCAAAGCTTACCAGAAATTTTTAGATTATAAAGAAATTTCCAATGAATAATTCCTACAAAAATTACGGATTTTATAAAGCCATTGCCGGAAAAAATCAGATTTCCGTGATTGCTGAAATCAAAAAAAAGTCCCCAAGTCACGGAGATTTTACCAGGCATTCGGAAACAGATTTGGTGAAAGCCTATGAAGCCGGTGGGGCCAGAGCTATCTCTGTCATAAGCGACAAACTGCGTTTCAATGGTAGCCTGGAACTTTTAAAAAAGATCAAAACAATGACCAAACTGCCAATCCTGCGAAAAGATTTTCTTACGAGCAAAAACGACGTTGATCAAACTGTGCAGGCAGGTGCTTCCGGAATTTTGTTAATTGCCCACAACCTTCAAAAAGACCAGCTACAAGAGCTAGCAGCTTATAGCCTGGCCCAAGGATTAACCCCACTGATTGAAATTCATGACGAGGAAGATTTGAAAAAAATCATGGATTTACTTGATCAGGAAGGCATAATCATCGGCATCAACAATCGTGATCTTAAAACTTTAAAAATCAATGTCTATCATGGACTTTCCTTGCTCGACAAAATCAAAACCAAAAATCCAATCATTATTGAAAGTGCTTTTTCCGCTGCAGATGAACTAAAACCATATCAAGGCAAAATTGATGGAGTTTTGATTGGAACATCACTTTTAACTTCTGATCATCCTCAAAAAAAACTGGAAACTTTTACAGGAACCACTCCCACAATTTAATTTCGATTAATTATTTACAAAATTTTTATGCTAGTTGTACTCGAAAAAAATGCTTCAGAAAATGATATTCAAATCCTCGTTGAACAGATTGAATCATTGGGTTTTAAAGCGCAGATGATTCCCGGGAGTTTCCGCACCGCCATCGGGGTTTTGGGCGATAAAAACTATGAAATCGCCAGTGCTTTAGGACGATTTCCCGGAGTTAAAGAAATCATTCGCGTCACCAAACCTTATAAACTGGTCAGTCGTGAATTCAAAAATGAAGACACCATCATTAAAGTTGGAGGGCACGAAATTGGTAAAGATTTTATAGTAATGGCCGGCCCATGCAGTGTTGAATCCGAAGAACAAATTATGACTGTCGCCGAAGGCGTTAAAAAAGCCGGAGCACACATTTTGCGCGGAGGAGCTTTTAAACCAAGAACAACGCCGTATGCTTTTCAGGGATTGGGCCTGGAAGGATTAAAGCTCTTAAAAAAGGCCAAAATACGCTTTGGGTTACCAATCGTCACCGAACTTTTACATGTAAAAAATATTGATGTTGTGGCCGAATATACTGACATTATTCAAATTGGCGCCCGCAACATGCAAAATTTTGAAATGCTGCAGGAGGTTGGGAAACTAAAAAAACCAATTCTGCTAAAACGTGGCCTGGCAGCGCGAATGGATGAGTTTTTACTTGCCGCCGAATATATCCTTAATGCCGGAAATCCCAATGTAATTTTATGTGAAAGAGGCATCAGGACTTTTGAAACAGCCACCCGCAATACTTTGGACCTGAATATTGTGGCTTTAATCAAACAAGTCAGTCATTTACCAATTATAACCGATCCAAGCCATGCCAGTGGAATATCTTCTTTGGTGACTCCCCTTTCTTTGGCTTCATACGCCGTTGGCGCGCATGGACTGATTTTAGAGGTTCATCCTGAGCCACAAAAAGCCTTATCCGACGGCCAACAATCTTTGGATCTAAAAAGTTTCAGTGACCTCATGAAAAAATTATCTCATTATCAAAATGTTTTATGAAAAAAGGTTATTTTGGAAATTACGGCGGAATTTTTGTAAATGAAATGCTTGTTCCCGCTCTGCAAGAAGTGGAAAAAGCCTTTGCTGCTTTTAAAAAAGATCAGCAGCAAAAACAAAGACTTAAAGACTTGCTGCAAAATTTTGCCGGTCGACCAACCCCTTTATTTTATGCCGAAAATCTTTCCAGAAAATTTGGATTTAAGCTTTATCTTAAGCGCGAAGATCTTTTGCATGGAGGCGCGCACAAAACCAATAATGCGCTTGGACAGGCATTACTTGCCAAATACATGGGCAAAAAAGAAATTATTGCCGAAACCGGAGCGGGACAACATGGCTTTGCCACAGCGCTTTCTGGCGCACTACTGGGAATCCCCGTAAAAATTTTCATGGGAGCCAAAGATGTGGAAAGACAACACGCCAATGTCCTACGCATGAAACTCTGCGGAGCTGAAGTCATCTCCGTCCAAAATGGCTCAAAAACCTTGAAGGACGCCATCAATGAAGCATTAAGATATTATGTCGCCCACAACCAGGATGCCTATTATTTGTTTGGAACAGTCGCCGGGCCACACCCTTTTCCCAGCATTGTCCGTTACTTTCAAAAAGTAATTGGCGAAGAAACAAAAAAACAAATCCTGGCCCAAACCGGAAAATTACCAAATAAAATTATTGCCTGTGTTGGTGGAGGAAGTAACGCAATTGGCATTTTTTCAGCATTTATCAAAGATTCAAAAGTGGAATTAATTGGAGTTGAAGCCGCGCAAGGTGCCTCGTTAGAAAAAGGGAAACCCGGCATTTTACATGGATCATTATCGTACGTTCTGCAAAACAGTGACGGCCAAATTATAGAAAGTCAGAGCATTTCTGCAGGTTTGGATTACCCGGGAGTTGGGCCTGAACACAGCGCTTTAAAAGATCAAAAAAGAGCTTCGTACGTTCCAATTACAGACCAGGAAGCCCTTGATGCTTTTCAGCTTTTAGCAAAAGAAGAAGGAATCATTCCGGCTTTGGAATCTTCACATGCTCTTGCTTATGCCAAAAAACTTGCAGGAAAAATTCCAGCTGATTCTGTTGTAATCGTTAACCTTTCGGGGCGCGGAGATAAAGACCTTAATCAAATTGCCAACATTTTAAAATTTTAATTTTGCCCAATCACCTACTTACATTATGATTGACCGTTACGCCCAGACCTTTAAAGAATTGCAGAATAAAAAGAAACCCGCATTTTGCCCTTTTGCCGTGCTTGGACATCCAAATAAAAATGAATCTTTTAAACGCATTCAAGAATACATCAAAGCAGGAGCGGATATTTTGGAACTTGGAATCCCCTTCTCTGATCCGGTTGCGGATGGTCCGGCAATTCAAATTGCAGATGAAGAAGCCTTAAATTCAGGAATTAGCACCAGGGATTGCCTTGAACTCATCACCAAAATAAGAACTATAACCCAAATTCCCATTGGGATTTTATGTTATGGAAATATTGTCCTGCAATATGGCATTAAAAAGTTTTATAAAGATCTAAAAAACGCCGGAGCAGATAGCATTTTAATCGCCGACATACCTCTGGAAGAAATTGCGCCATTTCATCAAGCAGCCAAGCAAAATGGCATTCATCAAGTCATGATTGTCAGCGAAAACACAACTTTGAATCGCCTAAAAAAATTAGAAAAATTTAGCAGCGGTTTTTATTATGTTGTGAGCACAATGGGAGTCACCGGAGAAAGAAAAAACTTGAACGATAACGTCAAAAAACTTATCCGGAAATTACAAAAACACAGCTTGCTTCCTTTAATGATTGGATTTGGAATTTCCACTCCCGGACACATTAAAGAGCTTCAAAAAACAAACACAGATGGTCTTATTATTGGCAGCAAGCTGGTAAAAACACCTTTCAAAAAACTACCTTTAACTCTAAAAAAATTTAAAGATGCCTTCAACTCAAACTAAAAAATTGAAAAAATCCTCATTGGCACTGGGAAAAATTTCGGCCCTTGGAGCAGACCTGATCAAAGATGGAATGACCATTTTTACTTTTTGCTACTCGCAAACCGTTTTAGAAATCTTCAAAAAAGCCAAAACTCAAAAAAAAGATTTTCAGGTAATTTGCAGTGAAACCCGCCCAAATCTTACAGGCATAATAATGGCTAAAGAACTGGCAAAATTGAACATTCCAGTAACGATTACCGTCGATGTTTTAGCCCTTCAAAATCTTCGACAATCCGACCTTTTTTTATTTGGCGTGGATTCCCTGACTTCAACAAAAAAGATCATCAACAAAAACGGAACAACCTTGATGATCAAACTTGCCAAAATGCTTCAAGTTCCAAGTTTTGCCTGCACCAGTTTGAAAAAATCAGCCAATGAAAAACAGGCCAAAATGATGCTCAATAAAACGCGGCCATCAAAGGAAATTTGGTATAAAGCACCTTCAAAAATTATGCTAAGAAATCCCGCATACGATCTTACAGAACTCGTCGATATTACGGGAATTATTTGCGAAAAAGGAATACTGAAAACAGGAAATTAATTTTTCACAAACGCAGCTTTTTTGGTTACAAGATCAATCACCAAATTTCTGTCTCCATCAGCGGGAAGCATAATTTTTTGTCCCTTAATACTAAATTTAGCTTTCTCAATATCAATCTGAGGAAAATCAGCCGCCTGCTTTTCGTTCTTGATTTCGGAATTATAGAATTTCTGAATTTCAGTATCATAAATTCCTACAGAATAAGCATCTGTGGTTCCACCATACGCATTAAAATCAACTGCAACATAAACGACGTACTTTTGATCGCCGGTGACAAAGAATCTTGGAGCGACCTCAAGCGCATAAACAGGAGTTTTAACTAAAGCCTTTGGAAAAGCATCTTCTTCTGTAAAAGAATCAATTCCGGAAGCGCTTAAAAGATAATAAGTCCCTTTTACAAGCGTAGAAAGAGTCACATATTTTTTTGCGACAATTGGAACACTTACCCACTTACCATCAAGGAAAACTCTAATTGTAGAAAATAAGCTGCTGGAATTATCTTGAGCATTAAGGTCATAATCAAAATTCCTATAAGTCTCGACAGGTGGCAAATATTTGGCTACTCCTTTGTTAAATTTAAGATAAGCATCATGATAAACCGTCGTCCATTTTTTTTGAGCAGAATCAAACTTTTTTAAAACAACATTTTCAGGGCCACCATCCTGGAAAATCGCATAAACTCCTTGATCTGCAACCATCAAATCGCCATACATCACATCCAAACGGGTCAAATCTTTTTCTTTAAGATCTTTGGCCTGATAAGTATCCCATTTATCAGCATTCTTATCGTAATTAGATATTCCACCATTATTATAGGCATTCGACCCAACCACAACCCAAACCTGGCCATTATGGGCATAAACATTAGAACCAAACGCACTTCCCCCAATATTTAATTCTTTACCATAAACTGTGGCCTTGTGAGCCTTTGTATCGATTTTAGCCACTCCTTCAAAAGTCCCTACCCAAAGAGTATCGGCATCAACCGCAAATTGAAGATTACGCAATTCTTTAAGCCCATCTTTTTGAGTATAAAAATAACTAACTTTATTTGCATTCAGATCAATTTCGTAAATCCCTTTTCCATTGCACGCCACATATAAGGAATCATTGATTAATGCCAAATCACGCCCACAATCCGTACTGTTAAAATTTGCATATTCAAGCAAATTCCCCTTCAAATCATATTCAAGTATATAAGGATTGGAATTTACAAAAACTTTATTATTCCAAACAATTGGCTTTAAAATGCTATAACTTTCATCCACCGAAGGAAAATCCGCAAGATTCAAATGCGCAAAATCCACCTTTGGAACACCAGCCAGAAAAACCTGTTTTAACGAAGAAATCTGGTCAGAACTTTTGGCCTGTGAACTTCCTTGTGTTTGAGTCGCCCCTTGATTTTGAGCAACTTGAGATTGTTGCAAAGAACAACCAACTCCCAAAAACATTACACTAAAGGCTAAAAACAATAATTTAGAAGTATTTTTCAACATAAATAAATTTATAAAATTTTAATCAATAACACGACATTAACAACACTATACAGGAAAAAGTATTACAAAAAATTAAATTTTAGTGTTCCTTTTCAAAAAAGGCACAAAGCAGACAGCTGCAATCAAAGCGCCAATAACATTACTGATCAAATCCAGCCAGGTATCATTTATGCTTGAAGAAAACCTTAAATATGCAAAATTTTGCAGGAAAAATTCCGCTATTTCATTGGCAACGCCCAAAGCAATCACAATCAAAAAACTAAAGATAAAAAACTGGAATTTGTTAATTGCCAATTTGCTATCTTTAACGACCAAAAAGCAAACCATAAAAGCCAGAAATCCTCCACCAAACATATGCATAATTCTATTGCCAAGCTCCGGATCTGCAACACCGAAACTGGCTGTATAAGCAATAAAACTAACTATAATTATTAAAAATATCGAAATAAAAGATTTACCTGTAATTGGTGTAAATTTGTTTTTAAAAAAGAACGAAAACAAGAAATAAAGAACTACATAAGCCAAACACATGGCAATAGTAAGCAGGAGCAAATACATGAAAATTTCATTAAAAATTAAGATCCTTAATCCCCAAACCTCTCCCGGTTTAGCAAATCAAATGGCACTATAACACGGGTTTGTGCTATTTTACAGCTGCCACAGTGGTAAATTACCTAAAATATATCCATGGAACTTATTGCAACCTGCGCCTTTGGACTGGAAAAACTCGTCCAAGATGAACTTAGAAACCTTAAGCTTTGGACTACCAAAACCGAAGATGGAAAGGTTACTTTTGAAGGCGACGAACTTGCGCTTATTAGAGCCAATCTTTGGCTGCGCTGTGCCGACCGCGTTCAAATTAAAATCGACGAATTTGAAGCCACCACTTTTGACGATCTTTTTGATCAAATTCAGCCAATTGAATGGGAAAAACACATTGGTATCAATGATTCTTTCCCGGTACAGGCAACCAGCGCAAAATCGATGCTCCACAGCGAACCGGCCATCCAAAGCATCGTCAAAAAAGCAATTGTGAAAAGATTGCAGCAAAAATACAATTTGGAGATTCTGCCGGAAAATTCGGGGGCTGTTTACCAAATTATGGTTAAGGCCAACAAAGATCAATTTACCATTAGTATTGATTCTTCCGGAGAAAGTCTGCACAAACGCGGGTATCGCCTTAAGGCAAATTTGGCTCCCATTAAAGAAACTTTAGCTGCCGCCATGGTCAAACTTTCGGACTGGCTACCCGCCGGATTACCCAACGGAATACCCGAACGAAGCTTTGTTGACCCTTTCTGCGGAAGTGGAACCATTGCAATTGAAGCGGCCCTGATGGCAAGCGACATTGCCCCAGGATTAAAGCGCGAATTCGCCTTTCAAAATTGGCCGTGGATTGATCCAAAAAAAATCAAAGAAGCCTATGATGAAGCAAACGAAGCCGCAGCAGGCAGCGAAAAACAAACACCGGAAACCAATGCCGACCAGGCAGACACAGCAAAAATTCAAGACGCCAAATCTTCAAAAAAAATCCCCATTTACTGTTTTGATATTGATGCGCAAGCTTTGGAAATAGCGCAGGAAAATGCCAAACGCGCCGGTTTTACCAGCATCAATTTTAAACGCGCCGACTTTAACGACCTGGACTTCAGCAAGTTTGAAAACTGCACGTTCGTCACCAATCCGCCATACGGTGACCGCCTGGAAGAACAAGCCCACGTAATAGAAATGTACCGCCAATTTGGAAAAAAATTCGCTCAAACCAAAAACTGCTCACTGTTTATAATAACTTCCAACGAAAATTTCCCATTGCTTTTTGGCCGTCCAGCAGACAAAAATCGCAAATTATTTAACGGAAACATCAAATGCTATCTGTTTTCATATTTTTCTAACCCCTCTTAAATGATTTACATTAATGAAGACAAGTGGGACGACATCAAACGTGATTTTTTGGATTCGATTGAATATGAAGTCAGTGAAGAACCTTTGGTTTACTTTGACCACAAAACCAACACACAGGAAGAAATCGGCATTCGTGAAACTTACGAGTTTTCCAAAAATAATATGGATTACATGCTCATTTTGGATAAAGAGCACCGCCTAACAAAGACCTCTTCCGAAAAAGGCGGAAAACTAAAAGAGCATTATAGCCGCAGCCCGGACGAGTTTAGTTACAAACTAAGCGTTAAATACCGCGACCTTGATGGCAGCTGGAAAGACAGTTCCAGCCTGGAAACCAATTTGGAACAATAGACTCTAGCGACAGACTTTTTTGAACATGCTTAATTATTTTTCCCCAAAATAAATTTGAAAGAATCCACATTAATTAAAAAAGCTTTTACATTTTTTCTGCTCGCGCTTTTGTTTTCGCTGATTTTTTGCGGAATCTCGATTCTTGTCACAAAAGATCACCGCATCAACATCCTTGCTTATGCTCTTGGAGTTCCTTTTACAATCATGCTCTTAAAAGGAAAAGAATTTGCAAAAATTGAAGACATCAAGAAAAATAAAAAATGGCTGTTAATAGCCCTTATCACCCCCTTTGCCTACACGACGGTTTTATATCTGCTCGGCAAATATGTTTTCCCTTTTTCGCCTGATCCACTGGATCAAAACCAAAATATTTTATACCAAACCGTCTTCATTTTATTAAGTGTGATTTTTGAGGAAATCGGCTGGCGGGGATATTTGTATAAATATTTCACCATGGAGGGCTGGTTTAAAATGAATTTATCAATCAGCTTTTTTTGGGCTTTGTGGCACCTGCCCGCAATTTTATATGGAGGATACACTATTCCCGGACCGTTCTGGATTGGGGTAATCCTCTTCTTCGTGAATCTGACTCTGGCGAGTTTTATGCTCGGCTGGATCCGCCAAAAAACCGGAGGCATCCTTGCCCCTACGCTTGTCCATGCAGGAAACAACATCGCCATGATTCTTTTTGGAATCAGCGGCCCACTTTTAAACGAAAGCGGAATAATTTTTACAATCATCCTTGCTGGCTTCGTTTTCTTCACCAAAGCCTGGAAAACGCCAACACTGTTTCAATTAAATGTTTTAAAACAGAAGTATTTAGGCTAAAATATAAGTCGGAAGATAATTTAGTTCCGCATGAAAAATAAAAAAACAATCATAATAGGCATCGCAATCGCAGCCATCACAATTATCGCAATAATCACAATCGCTGCCATAAATTTTGGTAAATTCGGCAAAATTTTGCCACAAGAAAACAAACAGATTACCAACGATACTCAAGCCAAAACCACCACCACGCAGACGCAAACTCAAACAGAAACTCAAACCAAGGCCACCGACAACACATTGGAATTCAAATCCCGCTTCGGCTACATTATGAATTATCCAAAAGATTGGATTATTGATGATTCCCAAAAAAAGGCTCCCGCGGAATTCATCAATGAACCATCGGGTAAAGCCTTCGTTAGCATCCAGATGTCAAATGATCCCCGCCTAACCAAAACAGGTGGGCGCGCACTCGTATTAACCGACATTAAAAAATCTTTCGAAAGTAATTCCAAATACAAACTCGAACTTTTTGAATTGGACAATAAGACAAACGACCTCAGCGAGAGCTACTTCGCCGCCGGATCATACGCAGATGGAACCAAAAATTGGCGTTTTAAAGAAATCGGCATTTTAAATGATAGCGGTACAATTTCAACATTCCGTGAAATGGTACTTAAGGAATACGCCGGAACCTATGGGACAACCCTGGATAATATTTTATTCAGCTTTCATAATAAAGATTAAGGATCCACGGGACAACGCACTTCATAATTATCACAAAATGAAAAAACAACATTTCACATTCCCACTGCTGAGCCTGGCGTTTTTTGGCGCATTCGTTTTGGCCATTCCTCTTCCGTTTGTGACTTTGTTTGCCGTAGATACCAATACGCCGAACTCAATATTTTCGGATTTGAGTTCGAACAATCCATTTTTTGACGCTGTAAATTATGTTCAATCACAGGGCATTGTCAGCGGATATGAAAATGGCACCTATAGGCCGGATAACCAGATCAATCGCGCCGAATTTGTTAAGATTATTATTGGGGCAAATTTCACAAAAGAACAAATTTCAGGATGCACGCCAACCAAAACTTTTCCCGATATTCATAATAGTGACTGGTTTTATCAATATGTCTGCGTGGCTTCCAATAACGGAATTGTAAACGGTTATCCCGATGGCTCTTTTAAGCCGGGAAACTATATAAATTTTCCCGAGTCTTCCAAAATTATTGTAAACGCATTTGGTTATCAAACCTCTCAAAAAGAAATTTGGTATCAATCATTTGTAGAAAAACTGGAAGAGCTAAAGGCCATTCCGGTAAGTATTTGTTCCGTTACGAAAAATATTTCACGCGGGGAAATGGCCGAAATGATTTATAGATTAAAGAAAGGGATCACAACCAAAAGTTCAACAAATTTCTTTACCGGAAATCCGCAAACCCTGCAAACAACCACATTTGTAAAATCATACCGACTGAAAGACACCGCTGATACATACGCAATAACTCAAACTTTGGATGGCGAATATGCCATAACGGGACACACGGTGAATCATAACGAAATGAAAGGACCAAGTATGTTTTTTATTAAAGCCGACAGTAACGGAAATAAAAAGTGGAGCAAACTTTTTGACAATGGCGGTTCCGAGGGCTACGCAATTACTCAGCTTACAGACGGCAACATTGTCGCAGCCGGCGAAGTCAGTAACGAATTTATAACAGACGCGGAACAGGAAACGCTTGAAGGACAGGGAGATAATTTTATAGTAAAACTTGATGGCAACGGAAACAACATTTGGACAAGAACAGTAGGCCAAAAAAGCACGGACATCGCGACTAAACTTTTCCCAACCAAAGATGGTGGATTTGTAATGTCCGGATCGACAGGAGTCTTGGTCGGACAACCGGATGTAGCAGACATAAATGACACTGTGTTGCTTGGAAATTTTGATGCCAACGGCCAAACCAACTGGCTCAAAAAAATTGAAGGTGATGAAAAAATGACTAAATCCGTAAAACAAACTGCGGACGGTGGTTATATTTTGATCGGCAATGTCAAGCTTGTAGAAGAAAATGACCAGAAAGTACCCGCATTGGTTAAATTGAAACCAAATGGCGAATTTGAATGGGCTACCGGCCTGGAAAATTTACCGATTGAAATTCCAAATTTGATAATGAACCCGGATGGAAAAAGCTTCACGGTGGGAACCCCAAACAAAATGCATTTGGCATTCGGCCAATTCCTGACAGCGGATCAAACCAATGACGGCGGATATATTGCCCTTGGAAGTTATTTTTCCGCTATTTCAACCGCCGAACTCGCCAAATTACAAACGGAAGCTTTTAAAGAATGGAGCCTGGTAGCCGTTAAAACGGATTCAACCGGAAAACTGCAGTGGGCAAGAACCATTAAAGTAAAAAGGTTTTTAGAAGACGTTGTCATTAAAAAAACCTCCGATGACGGATATATCATCATGGGAAATAATCTTGTTGGCGGATACGTCAATAAAGATACCATGGCCCAATCAAAAATATACGATCAAATGATGGCGGATTACTACGCAAAATATCCAATTATGAGCCCTGAAACTCCCGAATCCAAAAAAGCTTTGGACGCAATTTCAAAAGAGATAGAATCCTGGCAATCAGGTTTAATGGTTAAAAATATTGTCTTAATAAAACTGGACAAGAATTTTAATTATCAATGGGGCAAAAACATTGGTGGAACAAAAGATTTGGATGGATACGACATAACGCAAACCGCAGATTCCGGCTACGCAATAACGGGAACATGGCATACGGGAATTAAACACCGGGTTCTAACTTCAATCCTGGAATATACCGAAGCGATGATTATGAAGTTGGACGTAAATGGAAATTTGGGCAACAGCGACCTTGTTGCGGATTTCAGCGACACCGAAGCAAGTGACGTCAGTTCTTATATTGTTACAAATAAATTAACTTCGCCGGAATTGGTGGTGGAATATCCCATGGATAACATTGCCAGAACCATCAAGCTAAGCAATAAAACAGGAGTAAGCACAACCGCTTCGGAAGCCACGACTTATCAAACTCAAATTTGTGTAGCAACAAACACGAACGGCTTTACTGGAGGAACCGGTACCGGCACAGGTACGGGCGGCGCAACTCCCACCACCAAAACACGGCCTCAAATGAAATATGACGAGACCAATGCAATAACAGCCACAAGCCCAAAAGGGATCATAATCAATGATGAATTAATGCCCGTCCTAAAGGGAATATTCAATGACGTAAAGTTATGGGATGACTTTGCCGGAGGATGGGTTGCGTATAGATTTAGCCGGCTCGTCACAAAAGACGATATCGGGAAAATAGTAACCGCTCTGGAAGGTCGTGGCTACAAAATCGACAGTAACGTCAACGGAGATTTTACCGCCACAAAAATCGGGCTAACCCTAAACTTCCACTTCAAACTTGGCGACACGAATACCGGCCAAGTGGATGTGATGTATTAAGCAACTATTTAACCTCGAACGGCAAAATGACTGCCAAAACAGCTTTGGTTGTTCGGAAAGGTTTTGCTAAGCCTGCTGACTATTTTGCAGTTGATTTTGTTGCTGACTTTGTTGATTACCTGAAGATTGAGCTCACCCCGAGGGCTTGCTTAATATATAAATATGTTGTACAATGGTACGATATGTTTCTTAATACATATTCAATACATATTTCTTAACCAAAAAAAATATGGAAAATAAAAACAAACTCTTCTACTATCTGCCAATGGCATTGCTTGCCGCAACAGTAGTAGTCGGTGGTGTATCATTTTCAGTTTCAGCGCTCCATAATAGTGGAAGTGCAAATCTGGTTGCTATGAGCGGACCAGATGAAGGACAAAACGTACAAGTTCCCGGTGGCGCAGGAGGCGTCGGTATCCCTGATCAAGGCGGTAATATGCAACCCGGTCAACCTGGCGGTCAATTTGGTCAACCGAACCAACCTAATCAGCCTGGTCAATTCGGTCCTAATCAACCAAACCAGCCAAATCAACCTAATCAATTCAACCCTGGTCAACCCGGTGGTCAATTCGGACAACCTAACCAATCTGGTCAATTCAACCCCGGTCAGCCAGGTTTCAATGGTGCTCCAGGTTCTTGCGGTACAGGTCCAGGCACTTGTTCGGGCATAGGTCCTGATGACATAAACCAAAAAAACGGAGGTAATGGCGGTCCTAACCAAGGCCAAGGCTTCAACCCTGGCTCCGGTCAGAATGGTAATGGTCCCGGTTTCGGACAAGGTGGCAATCAACCTTATCAATTCAACCCTAATCAGCCAAATCAACCCGGTCAACCTGGCGATCAATTCGGTCAGCCTGGTCAATTCAAACCTGGTCAACCAGGTCAACCTGGTCAGCCCGGCGGTCAATTCAACCCAAACCAACCGAACCAACCCGGTCAACCTGGCCAACCCGGCCAACCTGGACAACCCGGCCAGCCTGGTCAACCCGGTCAGCCTAATAACAATTTCAACTTCTCGTATATCCAACCGGCTAAAGGTCAAAAGTTTGCAGTTCCCAAGGATCTAAATATCACCGACACTTCAATTAGTGATCAGGATATTAAAGATCTGAAAGCTCTTGTCGTTAAAGTAAACAGAATAATTTCTTCCAAAACATTACTTTACCCTTTAAGTGTTGTAGCAATGAGTCTTTCCGAGGCCTGTGATATTCTTGGCCTTGAAATGGATGAAGCAGACGCGTCAGGTAATGTCCCTGATCAATGTAATGGAAGACAGGCTTTGATCAAACTTATGACAAAAGCTAAAACTTCCAAGATCACAAGCAAGATGATCAAAGATATGAAAACCAACCTAAAAGCTATGATGAAAAGTGTTGAAACTGAACAAAAAGAACTTGCCAAGGCACTTGCCAATGACAACAGCGACAACTAAAAATCAGCTTTCAAATATCGAAACAAAAAAGGGGCCCGCCATCAGCGAGCTCCTTTTTGAAATAACAACCGGATTATAGCGCTTTTTAAGTTTATTGCGCCATTTTATTGCTCCGTTGGCTTGTCCACAATCAAATAAAGCGCCGCCGTATTGTCACCAAGATAATCTGAGTCAATATCAATAGTCATATTCCCTTTTTCCGCAGAGATATGCTCAATCGTCCACGATGGATCGGTCGTAATTTTCCATCCGGCATTTTTTAAATCCTGCCTGTATTTATCATATGCTCCTTTTTCCACCTCTCTAAAACCCACAACAATACTACCATCACTAACACCCGATGGAGCCGCCATCGTCGCATCTATTTTTGCATATTTAAACACCGGAACTTCACTCGACATTTCTTTTGGCCAGGCAACAACCTCTCCGGATCCTTCTTCCGCAAAGTCAATTTTAGTACCACCCATTATATTTTCCGCAAGTTTTTTCCCGGCTTCTTTTGCAGCATTTTCGCTTAAAGATCCAGTAACCGGAGAAGTAATATTACCGCTATTCTGGGAACAACCCGTCAAAACGACCCCAATGGCAAAAAGGGAAACAACAATTTTTTTCATAAAAATATTCTTAAATGATTGCCCCAAAAGGATATCAAATTAATAAAGTCACTGCAAATTTGAATCCGCTCACGTGAACAAAATGCAAATCAACAACCTCTTTAACAAATCAAACAAATAAGAGTAATATGACACTTGGGTAAAATAAAAATTATTCAATAAATAAAAAAATATGATAAATCCAACACCGGGAATATCTCTAGTTTCCAAACTTTTAATTGGAGGATTAACCGTAGCTACCGTTGGCGGAGTCTATGTTGCCACACAGCAACCGCTGATGTTTCAGTTCGTATCACAAAAAGTCAACGACATAGTTACTCCAAAACCACTCATCGGGACATTAACACCTGCTCGCGACCTAAGAGGCACATGGTCTTCCAGCCTTAGGGGCAAAGGATTTCAAATATATGGTGTGTTTGTAACCGGTCCAGCCACTACTAAAGTTTATGAAGACGGCGATATCGAGTTAAAAATAGACAGTGTGGAAAACAACATTGGCAATGGTCAAATTACTTACTCCAATATGTGTGCCACCGGCGAAACAACTGTCCCGGGAGTTAAAACATTTTCCGTACCAAAAACCTGCAATCCAAATAGTGGAGCTCAACCTGTTACTATGAAAATTAGCGGAAGCGCGATCGAATTTACTACCCCCGAAGGCACCGTAATGGCAGGCAGCTTTACAACAGATATCATGAGCGGAGCAATGTCGCTCAACACCCCTTCCGGAGTCCTAAAAGGAGAATTCCATCTTTCTCGACAGAAATAATAAAGAGCTACCAAAAAATGCTGCCTCACTTTAATTTTTTAATAGTGGGATTTCCAACAAGCGAGCGCATCTGTACAATCGCGACTTCATTTAGTTGAATCAATCTTTCCTTTTGAACAAGCCCTTGGCGAATAAACACGGCATTTAATGACTCCAGGTTTGTCAAACAAACCAGCTGTACCACAGAAGCATGATCGCGCAGATTACCATCCTCTTTTGGATTGGCAGTTTGCCACTCTTTAGCCGTCAGACCAAAAAGCGCCTTGTTAAGAACATCGGCCTCACTGGCATAAGTAATATTAATTTGAGCAGCGGAAAGATGAGCCGGAATCAAATACTCTTTGATAGCATCTGTGTGAATACGATAATTAATTTTCGCCAAATTACGCTTAATGTCCCAACCAAGGTTAAGACGCTGATTTTCTTCCTCTTTGAGTCGTTGGAATTCCTTGATCAAATAAAGCTTAAATTCAGGCGAAAGCCAAGTCGCAAACTCAAAAGCAATGTCTTTATGGGCAAAGGTGCCGCCATATCGACCAGTTTGCGAAATAATGCCAATAGCATTGGTAGCTCGAATCCAACGCTTTGGGCTAAGAAAAAAGCTATTCAGTCCAGATTCATTTTTAATTCCATCGAATTCGATGGAATTAAAAGTCTGATTGTTAATTCTCTCCCATAAGCCTAAAAACTCAATAGTAGCTCTGCTTCTCATCCAGTTTTGCAAAATATAGTCACTTCGTTCAGGATCTTTATAACGAGCAATATCGGTCAATGAAATGTAATCATTTTCACTTTGTTTAAAAATTACAATTTCAGTCCCCTTAACTGTTATTTTTTGTATAATAGTCATGCAATTAAAAAATTAAGAGATAAGTATCTCCATAATTTCAGATCGTGATTAACAAAATCTAAATTCTACTTAAATTTCACGAATTTCCTGGATCTCTCCTTGGTATCTAATCGCGATTCCTCGTGCCGTCACACAAAACCATCGCGGTTTTTCCGTCGCGCCATGCTGAATAGATGAGCTCGCTTCACTCACACCAGAAATAGGTACTTCCGGCGTGCTGGTCAATTCCGTAATTTTGCGAATTGCATCAATCGCCACACGAGATATTGAGGCTATATTTTCAATTGCCTCAACCGCTACTTGCTCTACATTTTTGGCTGACGATGTCTTAGTTTCGCCATTTTTAATATTATTTGGAGTTGTTTCGATAGTCATAAAATTAAGTTTAAAAATTAAATAAAAAAAATCCCCGAAACTCAGGGACTTATGAATGCAACGAATCAAAATTATTTATGCACAAAGTTATCCCCAGCTTCTATTTTTAAGCGCGAGGAGTAAAAGACCACGTGACCAATTCTGAGCTTCTGTGTAAATCATAGAAAAAATAAACGCAGCCCCATCATATCAACTAATCAACGCCCGTCAATGGCGACGTAGTCACATAAAGTGGATATTCTGAACAGTCATCTCTCCGCGCAAAGAAACCCGTTTATGATCTTCCAACAAATCTTCATGCAATTCCTGTTTTCTAGTTTGAATCGCAAAATAAGTTTGAGCAAATGCGATTTCTTCTTTTCTTGGATCACCATTTTGAGCGATTAAATAGCAGGCGTAACGCGATAAAAAATAATCATCGACCTTTCTTTCGGCTTCAGAACCTACTAAAACCATTTTGGCGGCGCCGCCAATATGGTCGGATGGTGCTTGTTGACTGGATTTGCACGCTTCTTTAGCTTTCGCAATTACACCCTCAAATTTTCTCCATTCGGTATATCCCAAAGCAGGCATCAGTTCCCTGGCACTCCAAAATTCCTGACCATGCTCATTAATATGCCTGATCTTTTCAAAAATATTGTTAACCATAAAAATGAAATTATAGAATAAACATTTCTATAATTTCACATCACCATTAACAAAATCTAAATTCTACTTAAACTCCATCGAATTCGATGGAACTTATGGGAACGATGCGCTAATTAAACCTTAGTCTCCTTTTTAAGGATGAGCATAAACGTCAAAAGTGCGACTACGAGCGAGGCCAGGTTGAAAGACGCAATTTCATTCAGCCCCGACATAAAACCGTCCACAACCAACAATAAAACCCCAACCACGTAAATCCCAACAAAAGTCGGCTGAATATTTTTATTTCCAAATGCAATTTTCACAAACTGAAACATCCACGCCAGAATAATTACACCAAGACCGATAAAAGTAAGCATATTGATGTTATTAAAGATTATTTAAAAGTTTATTTTTTTACCTGGCTGACAATCAAAGTCAGAAGAGCGCCCAATCCGGTTCCAATTTCCAAATAAAAATTCAGATCACGCGGAGCCGAGTTCATAACCATATCCACAACCAAAAGCACAATACCTATGGTTTGTATTAAAGAAAAACCCCAGGTGATCTTGGTATCACGAACCAGCATATAACCGATCTGAACTATCCAGGAAACAACAATCAACAATAATCCAATCGAAAAAAGCGGGATATTCATGTGGAAAATTAAATAATGTTTATTTCGGGAGATATTGTAGCAGATTTGCAAAATGATCCAAAATGGAACTTTGTTTTTACGGCTAATTTATGCTAATATTAAGGATAATCATATATTTGCATTATGACTGACCAAAAAGACAAAGAGCCCACATTACCTTCAACCCCCACCCTGCCTTCCGCCCAGCCTGAAATAGTTGAAGCGCTCGCACCAACCGATGATCCAATTCAGGCAATTACAGAAGGTGTATCAATGGTTGTATCAAAAGCTGAAAAACTCGCACAACTAAGAGAAGCTCGTGAGGTCGTGGAGGATGATTCAGACTTGACTGATATTTTCATGTTTGTAAGGGGCGATATTCCTCTCACAAAAAAAGCGCTCTTGGAATCGTTTCCTAACGCCAAAGCTCTTGTAATTACGCAAGAACAACTGTGGCAAATTGAAGATTGTGTTGATAATGATCCGGAAAGCGCCGGAAATCGCTTTGTTTATATAAACACTTCAGGTAAAAAAAGAACTGTAAAAGGTGATTATTTAGAGGAGGAACCATTGGTCATTTTTATTGAAGAGCTTGGGGAGGAACCTGCGACTTCGCTTAAAGATTCTCCAAGTCGTAAAGCTCTACCTTCTCGGGACTTAGTTTATAAATGAGAGTCAAGGAGCAGATATTCCACCAGAGATCAATGCATTACATGGTTATCTTTTGGGGCTTCAATGCCTTAACCGAATTAAATTTGTCGAAAAAGAGTTAGAGCAAGCCTCTCCCAATTTTAAAAAGATAAATCGCGCGATGGTTCTTGCCTTAGGTTGGGCCACAATTCTTTCAAGAGGATATCAAGATGAAAGCTTCCTAAATGCAGTAAATGAGCTTCGGGGTAAATAAGATTTTTTTTGACTAATTGACAAAAGTGGCGTAATATAGTGACAGTAGTGGGGAGACCCTCCCAATAAATGAGGCTTTCAAACCACTACACTTAAAAAGAATTATAGTTGATAAACGCTCTGCAAAGAATGCGTTTTTTTGTTGTTATAGCTCTTTTGGAAATAATTGAACTTATTAACGAGACTCAACTTTGCCCTACTTCCAGTGTGCTTACCGGTCTTGATGTAAGTGGTTATACCTAGAAGTAAATCGGTAAGCTGCATCAAATCGTGCGCTCTACTGTCAATCCTATAGCATCTTGATAAATTATTGCTATCTCTGACTTTTTCTTCAAATTTATAGCCGGTTGCAGTGCTAAAATAGTCCAGAAAAAAGACCGATTCGGAACAATGCAAATCTTTCAGGGCATCAATATTTAAACTACCCAATTTTTCAAAAAAATTGTTTATTGAGCTTAAATGATCATCAATAAAAGGAAAATTGAAAAACATGATCGGCAGAGGCCCTTTATTCCAATAATGGAAATACTGTTCAATGAATTCCTGCGCAATGAAAGATCGCATCAGATTTATACTGGACCATTTTACTTCACGTATTTGTTTCGATACCGACCCCAGTTCTATAGCTCTTTGTTCCTCGGTTTTACTGACATCTGATTGAATCCTTTTTGCATGAAACGATTGAGCGTTTTCTCTTACACGGAACAACGCCTGCGTTAATGCCGGAGTAAGACGTTTTTCCACGCACAAAATACCAATGCGGCGTGCTCGAACGTCCTCATCCATAAAAAAATCAAATTCGGTAAACTTTTCTGGAGCTTTAATCATCATGAAATTATTATTTACCCGAATTATAGACTTCTCCGGTTATAAACTTAAATAGCAAATTTCAATTAGGCCCTTACGCCCCCCTACCCCTCCAAAACATTCTTCAATCCCTGAAGAACATTTATCGCGCAAGGGGCTTCCAGGTCACCAAAATCGACCCACTCCAAATATTCCAGCTCGGTTTCATTTTTGGAAATTGCTTTCAGGGTATAGCGGACCTTATAACCGGAATCGACCGAGTCGAGCTGAAAAATCGCATCAGGTTCAAATTTCGAAACAAGATACTCCCCTTTTTGCCCGGCCGCATTAAAATTCACATATTTTGTCCCCATCGCAATCGGCAAATCAGCAACCTCTTTAACAATGGAATCAAACCACAAAGGCGTATTGTTTGGATTGATAACAAACTCAAAAACCTCCGCCAAAGATTTGTTGATAATGATAGAAAGTTTGGATTGGTTCATGGGGAAGGGGGAAATTTTGGCTGGGGGGTAGGATCTAACACCCATTTACACCATTAAGTTAATAGAATATTCTTTTGAATTAAGACGAAACAAAATACTATCCTTCGTCTGCTCGTTAATCTTTAATTCACCATAATCAAACTCTTTATGATGATTCGGGCACAAAATAATAATATTGTCTGGCATCTCATTTCCTTTCTGTGACTTTGCCTTGATATGAGCCGCTTCAATATAACGATCACCATTCCTTTTTAAAACAAAGTAACCACATATCTGACATTTATAACCTCTGGCTCTTTTGAGGCGAGAAATAGTTACATTATCTCTTTTATACATCTTCCCTTTCAACTCAATCATTTCAGGCTCAACAGGTGAAAGATTAGCAAAATACCTGGCATCATCAGCCTCAGAATCAGTTTTTATTTTCTCTTCGATTTCTTTTTGTTCCTGTTCATCACGGTTTTTAAAATTTTCAAAATTATATTCCTCACCAGTAATAAATTTATAAATATCACCAAGTTTTTTCGCATCATTCGATTTGAGTCCAGAGATAGAAAGAGTTTGAATCTCATCAACTATTACCTGTTTTGCCACATCGACATCTGAAAGAAGAAACCCAATTTGGCCCACCCGCTTTTTCCCACCCAAATATTTTTCCAAATCCAGTTCTTGCGGAAAACGCATAGAAAGAGCCCTTTTTGCTCGGAGATTGGAAGCTAAAACACCATCCTCAAAGCCTTCGTAAAGAGTTTCAACAGGCGGTAATAATATTTTCACGTCACAATATATTCCAACAATCAAATTCTTGTTGTTTACCGAATTCTTGCTCGAAAAGACTACAATACCCCCATTACCAAAGTCCTTTGGCGGATTTGTCCACTGTAAGAAGCCATAAACAGAATCCTCTTCATCAAGATTTTTTTTATCAAACTTAAAATTCAATGATTCATGCCCTGCATGACTTCTTGCATAAACATGCCCTGCCTTGGGATTTACATAGGCATTAGTCCACCCTGCAGCATTCCAAGTAAGATTTCCAATGATTACCGATCTATCAATCATGAATATAATTTCAAAAGAGATTTTTTTATAGCAATGGCATGTTGTTTAATAAACTCTGGAGGTAAAGCATTCCCTATCATCAAAGCAACACCCTGCCTACCTTTTTTAAGAGAAAAATAATAATCTTTTGGGAAAGTTTGTAAAAGCGCAGCTTCACGAAGAGTAATTGCACGATTCTGTGAAGGATGGAGAAAACGTCCTTTCGAAGGACTTATGCAGCCACCAGTTATGGTAGGAGAAACATTCTTCCACGCCATTCTTCCATAAACATCTTTAAAGCCCCCAGGGAATTTTTTATGACACTCCAAATGCAAACGTTTGGGAAGATCACTTCTACTTCCTCCATCCTTAGGAATCAGCTTTATCATTTCTAAAACCTTAGGAGTTCTCTTTTCTTTTATATCATGCAAAGGATCTCCTGTTTCACCAGGACGAGGCATACCACCAATCGCATCGCTTACTGTAACTTTTTCAGCAGTTCCTTCTGGTAAATTAATCTTTCCGACACGACTAGAGACTAATATCATTCTTCGTCGACGTTGAGGCACACCATAATGAGCAGTATTAAGAACAAGTGGAGTGCCATTTGATTCATATCCCAAATCCTCCAGTTCTTTTTTAAACCTTTTCATTCTTCGATTTTCAGCCAAAGCAGGAACATTTTCCATCATGACTGTTTTTGGAAGCAGTTCTTTCACTAATCTTAAATAATCAAAAATAAGATCGTTTCTTGCGTCTTTCACTTCTTTACCATTACGAGTTCTCATTGAAGAGAATCCTTGGCATGGTGGGCATCCAGCCAATAAATCAAGTTCGCCTTTTTTTAATTTGAGCTTTTCAAGTATTTCTGTACCAGTTAATTTTCTGATATCTTTGTGCCATATATTTACTTTAGAATGATTGACCCGATAAGTTTCTACAGCAAGAGAATCTATTTCAACGGCACCAATCACATTAAAACCAGCTTGTTTTAAACCTAGAGTTAATCCTCCACAACCGGAGAATAGATCTATTGCAGTAAGTTTTTTGTTTTCAATTTTCATAATTAATCTTCAAAACTAAAAGCGATCGCATAATTACCTTCAGGAAAGCGAAGTTGGGGTAACCATACAGGCTCACCTCGATGACTTTCTTTCAACCGATACATGAAAAGAGTTACAGCATCTTCGGGTACCAGTTTATCTTCACCACCAGAGTAAAACCCTTGAGTTTCGCGACGAGGCGCATTAAGATCGTTACCACGTCGAACCCGTATATATGCCCTAGAACCTTTTAGAGTTTTTATTTTCTCGAGTGCCGCCCCCAAAGTCTTAGGATTCCACAACTCAGCCCCTTCATCAGGGTCATGTTTGCATTTTTGTATTATCTCTATGATTGAGTCAATGTCAGTCTCGAAATATTCATTTGCGTTATCATAAGCGACAAACTTCTCATCGAGCCATTCAGTTACTGGCAAAATCTCTTTGGTTCTGAGTGGATATCTTGGATTCACCCATCCGCCAGCAATATAAACGCCAATAGAATTCGGATCCAAAACGTTAGATCGAGTTGCCTTCATCGGGGATGACAAATAAATACCTTCAAATTTCCCTTCCGGGTATTTACTCACCAATTCTCGCAGAGCTTTTTCCATCTGATGAATTATACGAAAATGTTCGGCCAATTTTTCCGGAAGAAACAAGCGAGTAACCCCAACATGCTTTTCTCTATAACCATACATACGAGCGTGCTGAAGTACAGTGTCAGAATTAGGTCGTTTCGGATTTCTTCCGTAATAACTGGTAATCAAATTAGGAATAGTCACGCCTCTTCCAAGTTTGTTGCCACCGACAAAAATACTATACACATGATCTGGCTTCACCGCCTCATCCGAATTCGAATTAATTTCTTTTATGCTTGCACCTCGCAACAAGAACTCAATTCGTTCGAGAATTTTTTCAAATTCAGGCATCACGGGCTCAGTTTTAGAAATATCCTCATAAGCCATAAACAGATCTTTCTTTAACTTCTCAAAAGCAGATGATTTCTTATCTCTAAACGCGTTTATAGTGTCTTCCCTAAATGAATCAATTAGACTAACTACATGCTTATGATCGATTTTAGTGTGACTGATATGACAAAGAAACGAAAAATTTTCGCTCGGATAATTTATATTTCTTGCAGTCGCAGCAACTAGAAAACTCAAAACGGAATCTCTCAATCCAACAGGGATTTTGTGTGTTGGATTTGGCTGATAGCCAGACTTCAGTTCATCAACCTCATCCAGATTAGTGTATCGTAAAAGTTTTGATTCAGATTCGAAGAATGCTTCTCCTCCTACATAACCTGCACCCGGCTCACTTAATACTGTAAAAGATGGACGGTACAAACCATCTGGTCTCTGCAAAAACAGTGCTTGGGGTGTCGCAGTCACTTGCAGATACGTGTTAATCTGAAAAAATTGTCTAAGTTCGGTGATGTACTTGTTAATAGCACTAATTTCCTCAGTTCTCTTTTTTGCATTTTTCTGCGTGTTAGTATTCAAACTGGCCTGATCAGCTTCATCATCAATAATCAAAGTAGCTAAACCACGAGCCCCACTAGAACCAACTTTCTTGAAAGCATCGATAAGATTTTTAAGATGACTTGAGTTTTTGGAACAAACAATTGCGAATGGTGACATTCTTAATTGCCGCTCAAACCGAGAATGGTCATCCCAATCGGACTTACCAAGGACTGTTAGTCCGCGAAGCTGACTACGAATGCGTTGAAGTGTTTGACCATATAAAAGATTGATATCCGAAGTGAGTATAATAATGCACTTAAAACCATTATCAGCAGCCATTGCTGCCGTCACAGTAATCACACTCGTTTTCCCACTTTGAATCAAGCCATAAAGGAGTCCGTAGCTTGGTTCTGTCGAACCAGCGACTGGGTCAACTGCATATTCCAAAATCCTGCCCGCCCTCTCGGCGATAGCATGAAGCGACTGTCGATTTCCAATTTCGACTTCAAGCACATCTAATGCCTCATTAGTTTGTTGTCCATCATGAATTATTTTTCTTGGATTTGTTTCCATAAATATAATATTAATTCTTTATCATTTCAGAAATAAAAATTGACCATCTACCAACAGGCACTTTTTTTTCTAGTTCAGTGATAGAACCAGCAACGCCATAACTTTCATTATGTTTTCTTTTTGCGGATATCCAACCGGGCTTATCTTCTAAAAGACATCGCACCTCATTCCATTTTAAACCGCAAATCCCATCACCTCCGCAAATCAAGCCAACAGCAACATCATTATATTCTGATGACATCTTTAAGCAGCGATCAATGTCTTCTTGATCAAAAGTGAATCTCCAAGGCGTTCTTGCTTTAGTTGTATACTTCAGAAAAATAAAAATTTTATCATTCACAACATAACCCAAAAACCCTTTCTTGCTTATGGAAAAGTCATTCTCGTTTTCCAACAAAGAAACAACGGCAGCACCATGATAGTAATGAGATTTGTCCATCATATAAAAACAATCTGACTAAAACACACTAACATCTTACCAGAAAGAATCTAGATTAACTATTATCCTCAATTTTTAGCTGGAGGATAATGGATTTCCCCCTTCGCTTTGCTGCGGGGTATAAATTTCTCACCCTCTTTTCTATCATTGGCTGACCAGTCGGGTCTAATACCTTTCCAGATTGATCGGGCTCATTATAGCAGAATTACAAAACGAGACAGTTCAATGGCGCCTTTCAGCTTGCAAAAGAAGCACTTCGCGATACTATGAAGGCCGAATGCTACCAAATTTATGACTATGGAAACTCCTCCAACTGAACCAAATTATGATGCCTTGGGTCCGGAAGTTATGACGGAAATAACTGATGTCGTTTTTGATGGAGATAACACCATTTGGGACTGGGTGACTTATGCCGCGCATGGTTACGACGCAATGGCTCAATGTATTGCAGATGAGTCTAAAAGGCCTGAACCGGAAGTAGCTGCCGCCATGAAGCAGTTTTATACCATAGCGGGAACTATGGAACACAGAGGTCTGATACAGGGCCTGGAAGCCGCTGGATTTTTTAAATCAGTTCCAAATTTTAATCGTAATGAACTTGTTGATAAAGTTCAAAACGCTTTTACCGAAGCAAGACGAAAATACCTGCACATTTACAAGGGAATGGAACAAGTCATCCAAACCCTGCATGAATGTGGAAAGCGCATTAGTATCATAACCGATGCCCCGAAATTTCAGGCTACAATGCGGGTTAGGTATTTCAAACTTGATCCGTTCATTAAAGGTGTTTATGCCATGGCGGATTCTGATATTCAGGATTTACCGGAAAAATTTCAGAAACGACAGGAAGCTGGGCTCTATGATGTGGATTTTCCAACATTCGTAACCCCGGTAGAAAAACCGGATTCCGATCTTGAAACGATTCTTCAAATGACACTCGATCAAATTGCACGTCAGGTCCTGATCATCGGTGATAACCCTAAAAAAGACATCGCGCTGGCAGAAAGATATGGTTGCCGCGCCATTTACGCCGTTTATGGCATGCCTGAAAAAAAGTATCTTGATCGCCTCCTCCGACTTTCTCCGGAAAAAGTAGCACGAAAAAACACAGCTATTTCGGAAGAACCAACAACGACTTCAACAAATAACCGCGTAGTCCCGGCAAATGAGCCGTATGATATTTTGAGGTATTTGAGGATAGCGACGGCTTAGGAAAGGTTCCCCCTCTGGCAATTCAAACATAGATGTCGTAAAATCAAAACAGCTTAAACTAAACAAAAATACATCTTAATTTTCCGAATATGGAAACAACTCGTCCAATAGTATCCGGCGGCGCAATTGTTGGGGCAATCTTAACCGGCCTTATTTTAGTTTCTCAAATGCAAAGTGTTTTTGCTATTGATACGGGCACAGGTTTTAGCGATGTTCCTAAAACCAACCCATACTACACAGAGATTATGTTCCTTCAAGCAAAGGGAATAATTTCCGGATACCCTGATGGAACTTTTAAGCCAAACCGGATTGTTAACCGTGCGGAAGCTTTAAAAATAATTCTTGGAGCATCTAAAATCCAAGGACAACCGGCAATTGATAGCGGTTCAAACGCAGACTTCAAAGACGTAAAAGATTGGAATGCCTGGTATTATCCATATTTAAATAAAGCTACCGCTTTAGGAATAATCAGCGGCTATCCGGATGGAACTTTTAAACCAGAACAAACTGTAAATCTGGTGGAAAATTTAAAAATGTTAATTAAGGCAGGAAACGTTGATGTTTCGCATGTGGCAGTTCCTGAAAATCCTTATACTGATGCCTTTACCAACCAATGGTACACACAATATGTTCAATATGGCAAAAATCTGGAATGGTTGATACCTGACAGTCAAAATAGCATCTTCCCGAACCAGGGAATGACTCGCGGGAAATTGGCACAACTGATTTACAATGCACTGCAGATAGATAACGTAAACAAACGAGCCGTTGTCATAATTTACAAAAACGTTTACGACGCTTTAAAGCCGGAGGTAGATAATTTTCAAAATGATGTCTTCGCTAACTTGGGAATCAAAGTAGACGTAATTCAACTTCAGAATTCAATAACCTACACGCCGCTTGATATCAGGAATTTGCTCATCAAAGAATGCCAACCTGATAGTAGCGGTTGCCTTAATTTAGGTGGAGCTGTTTTTGTCGGCGATATTCCTTACGCCTTGTATGAACAGCCCTTTGATAGCAATCATTTGGCGCCTTTTATGTACTTTTATGAGGATCTTGATGCCAGCTTTAAGCAAAATAACTTGGGGCATTATTATGGTTATGATAGTTATGGCGCACATGGAGGACCTGAAATATATACCGGTTGGATAAAATCAACCTTTCCGGCGACAGATCTCAACAATCATATCAATCAATTAAGAGCTTACTTCCAGAAGCATCATAATTTTTCACTAAACAAACCGTGCCCGCAAAGTGGGCGGTATCGGCTGTACATGTCCCATATCCAGGCCCTAATCATTATTTGTCCATTCCTAATCTTGGACTAACTGTCTATGGAACAGAAAATTCTATAGATATCACGCCGGATGCCGTCGATAACCTTGCTCCTTTTAAGGCAGCTCTTCTTGCGGAATTAGCTAAAGGTCCGGAGGTAGCTTATTTGCATTCTCACGGAGACCCGACTGTGGTTTGGGGTTTAACCGCAAGTGACTTTTCCAATCTTGCTAACTTGCCCGTTTTCATGCTCACCTGGGGTTGCGCTAACGGAAATTTTATAGAGAACGTAAAAGGTTCTATAGTTCTGGCGTTTATAAATGGTAAGAACCTGGGCCTATCTTTCCTGAGTAAATTAGATTCAAACGATATAGATGTTTATTCCGGAAATTGTCCGGATTGCGGCTGGTTTGTAAATAATCAAACCAATTTCTTCAAGTATTATAATAAGGGCCAATATGTTGGAGAAGCGTGGTTAAATGTTCAACATGATTTTGCTGCTTACTTCCAGCCAACACCAACCCAAGTACCGACCCCGATCATCACACCATCAAATGCGTCTACTCAAGTCGCGCCAAATACGAGTGCCCCCGAAAACCCACCGGGTCAGATACTCGATCTATATAAATTAAGCGGACCTCTGCAGCGAATAATCATCGGATCCCCCTTTATTTACAGCCCTACGGCTAGAAAGTAAGTGGCAGGAGGCGGGGGCTTTTAAAAAGCCTCCTGTATGCAGAATACTTGCATTTTCCTTCAAAAATCATATACTGAATCCGGTTTATTTTATTTTTTAATCAAAATAGCAATGACCAAGCAAGATCTCGTCGATGCTGCAGCTAAAGCTTGCGGCGTAACAAAAAAGGCTTCTTCCGATGTTCTCGAAGCTGTACTCCAAAGCATCACCAAGTCTCTCAAAAAGGGTGAAAACGTAACAGTAACCGGTTTCGGCACATTCCGTATTTCAAAGCGCGCTGCCCGCACTGGTGTAAATCCACGTAACCCAAGCCAGAAAATCAAAATCCCAGCTATGAAGCTCCCTGCTTTCAAGGCTGGCAAATCTCTTAAGGATGCTGTTCGTAAGTAGTTCAAAATCCTCAAAAGGGAAAAGGGAATCGACCATCAACTTAACAATAAAAAAAGCCCGTCTTCCAAGATGGGCTTTTTGGTAATTGCCAGTCGGATCGAATCCTTTTAGTCTATATTTTCAGATTAATCACAGACCCCGGTTTTGAATTCCGCCGGGAACTCATCCAATCCCGGGCATTGAATGTATTGTCCATCAGCTACGATTGTCCAGACGCTATCAACTTTTTTCGCAAACCATGCCCAGTCACCGTCACCATTGTCTAAGGTGGGGATCCCACCTTTGGCATAGACACCGCTGAGCATTTCTACAGTCACGGTTTGATTAGAAAAATCTGAATTCGAATATATATTTTGAAATGCAGCTTTTATTTCTTTTGCCACGGAACTTTTGGTGTCCTCAGCTCCTGATGTGTTCGGTTTAGAAGTTATGGTTGAATTCTCATCAACTTTCACTGAATTTTCCTCATTGTTTGACTGAACATTTGTTGTAGAATTTTCTGAAGGATTGCTCGGATTTTGTTGACTGCATCCCCCGAAAACCAATCCACCTACCAATAAGGCGGTAATCATAGCAAGACCTGTTTTTTTAAACATATTATTTGGGTTAAAAATCTTACTGCGCAGTAAGTATAACGTTAATTTAGAAAAAAAGTAACGAGGGATTTACCCCTCCGGGGGATAAACTTCTCATCCGCTCTTCTATAAAATGTGTTTGCTTCGCAAACGTTTGTTTTTGGACCCGCCAAGGCGGGTCCGGATTTGCTCCGCAAATCTGTTGGCTGGGGATGAGGGATTCACCCTCCGGGTGTAAACTTCGACTCCGCTCTATACCCAAATTCAAAAAACTGTCCCCGAGCTCTGCTCGGAGCCATTTTTTTGGCTGACCAGTGGGGTCTAGTACCTTTTCTGGACTGGATAGCGTTATTATAGCAGTTTGGCAAAATGGAACATGTATTTTTTTAATTATCAAAATCCCAGTTCCATGACATCCTCTATATCCATCAAAATTATATTCTTTTCTTTAACAAAATCCCTCACGCCCTGAGTAAAACCTCCCAAACTTATCAAAATAGCCTTTGGAGCATTCTCAGATGACATCAAGCCATAAATAGCTCTAGCTTCATGAGGCCCTATCGCCTTTTTGTGGGCTTTACATTGAACAATAGTCCTAAACCCATTTTCATCGTAAAGATTTATGTCTATTCCACCATCACCAGTACGCTTTGTTACATCTGCTTTATAACCATTTTTTCTAAATAATTTAGCCATCTGATTTTCAAATTCGAATCCATTTAAGGAAAACCAAAACTCTCTCTTGGACCTTTCTATTTTATCTTTACGCTCTTCTTCTAAAAGTTGCTCGAATAATACATTGTCCCTAACTGCTTGTTTATATTTTTCCAAATCAGTAGATAATTTGTGTTGAGGCAATAGATTATAATGATATTTCTTAGAAACAAAATTTCCTAAAAAATCCTCCTTGTTAATAAATATTGAAATCAAAACAAATATTACAACAGGAATCCATGTACCCCAGCCCGAAACAAACAATATCCATATAATTAAGATGGCAAAAGGGAAGAACAACAAAGATAAAAACCTATGTATCAATATTGTTCTTTTTCCATTTAACCGTTGGGCTTCAGTATGAATTTCCTGGTTTTTAAGTTGAATGTTTTGATCAAAAATTTCAATTTCTTCAATTTTAGCCTGATCAAACCCAAAATCATATAATAAATGGGCTATTTTTAAAGGCACCCATCCATACTTTTTTCGTAAATTATAAAGCTGAATTTTTTTGTGGGATGACATTAAATTCTGATTCTTTTGGGAAAGATCCTGATACTTTTTTCGGCTATAAGTCATAGTAACAATATCATCTATCTTTTTATCGGGACGGAGTACGTTCTGGCTGACCAGTCGGTTCTAGTACCTTTTCTAAACTGATCAGAGTTATTGTAGCATATTAATATTGCCCCATTACATTATAAGAAAAATAGACTTTCTATAATGGTCCCGCAAAATCGGACAGAAAAATGGGGTATGCTAAGAGAGGTTTTTAACCCCAAAAATTATGCCAAAAGGTATACGGAAACAGTACGATGGAGCGTTCAAACTTAAAGTTA